>OGIV01000974.1_pt1 | contig 18678 bp, 11 predicted proteins | sample 1571861 | NCBI WGS metagenome assembly OGIV01 (sample SAMEA2582099, study PRJEB24529) | metagenome | biome: Human gut stool | place: China | collected 2011 | reverse complement strand
ATTTCGGCACAGACCCCGGCGGCGAGGAGGAGACCTTGTTCCAGACCGCCTGCAATGCAGACCTGCTGATTTTGGACGATCTGGGCACGGAGTTCAATTCCAGCTTCTTTCTGACAAACCTCTACAGCCTGCTGAACAACCGCTTGGGCGCAAAGCTGCCCACCATCGTTACCACCAACATCACAGACGGTACACTGCTGGAAAAGCTGTATACGGAAAAGATCTCCAGCCGCCTTGCGGCCTTTGTGCAGATCCAGTTTTTGGGCAGTGACATCCGGGTGCAGAAGGCCGCAGAATAAGTTGTTTTATTTCTGTCACAGCCGCACATATTCCAAAAGAAAAGATTGCAAAATAAAAGCGCAGTACCGCGCAAAGCAAAAGCCATCTGCCGCAGCATGACCGAGGTTTAAAACACCCGGAATCAGCTGTTGCAGATGGCTTTATTGTTTGACAAATCAGAACTCCAGCGCAGGGCTTATCTCATTGCGGCGCTGTGCCTGCACGATGCAGTCCTTTTCCGGCACGACACCGGCTGCCCCCAAGGTGCTGAACACAGTCTGCAGGGCAAGGCCGGGCGTATTATTCTCCTGCGAGAGATGGCACAGGGCAAACTTTTTGCAGCCACTCTGGATCAGCTCCAAAAGCTTTGCGGAACACTCGTCGTTGGAAAGGTGCCCCCTCACACTCTCGATGCGGGCGCGCAGATAGTAGGGGTAAGGCCCGCTGCGCAGCATGTGCAGGTCGTAGTTGCTTTCCAGCGCCACAAGGTCGCAGCCGGAAAGCGCCTCGTGCACCGGCGGGGTCAGGGTGCCAAGGTCGGTGGCGATGGTCATAGTTTTATCGTCCGGGGTGTGGATGCGGTAGCCTACGCAGGGCACATCGTGGCTGGTGGGGAAGGACTGCACCCCAAAGCAGCCGATGTCTTCTTCCCCGCCCTCCAGCACATTCAGTTCACAGTTGGCGGGCACAATGTCGTTGGCGTCCAGAAAATCCATCGTAGCCGCTGCGCCGTACACCGGCAGCGGGTTCTTTTTGAGGAAGGTGGAAAGGCCCTTGACGTGATCGCTGTGCTCGTGGGTGACAAGGATACCTGCGCAATCGCTGATGGCAAGGCCCAGCGCCTTGAGCGCTGCCGAGGTAGTGCGCACGCCCTTGCCCATATCCACGATGAGATACTGCGCGCCGCAGCGCACCACGCTGCTGTTGCCGGAGGAACCGGAATATAATGAAATGAACTCTGCCATGAAAACCTCTTATGTTACCACCTGAAAACAGCCCGCCGCACAGAACTTACGGCAGGCTGTTTATTATTTGTTTGTGTTACAGGGCCTGCTCCAGTGCAGCGGGCACACGCTCCACCTTGCTGATATCAGCGCCCAGACCGCGCAGCTTTTCCACGATATTCTCGTAGCCACGCTCGATATGGCCGATTTCCTCGATCTCGCTGGTGCCGTCGGCCATCAAAGCGGCCACCACCATAGCGGCACCGGCGCGCAGGTCGGAGGCGCGCAGGGGTGCGGGGCTGAGCTTTTCCACGCCCTCGAACACGGCCACCTGACCGTCCACCTGCACGCTGGCACCCATCTTGCGCAGCTCGTCCACATAGCGGAAGCGGTTGTCCCACACGCTCTCGGTAATGGTGCTGGTGCCCTTGGCCACGCTCAGCAGCACACCCATCAGGGGCTGCATATCCGTGGGGAAGCCGGGGTGCGGCATGGTGTTGATCTTCAGCGGCAGAATGTCGCCGGTGCGGGATACACGCACAGCATCATCAAATTCTTCCACGGTGATGCCTGCGCGGCGCAATTTGGCCGTGATGGGCTCCAAGTGCTTGGGGGTAACGTTCTTGATGAGCACATCGCCGCCGGTGGCTGCGGCAGCCACCATGTAGCTGCCGGCCTCGATCTGGTCCGGGATGATGCTGTAGGTGCAGCCGTGCATCTTTTCCACGCCGCGCACCTTGATGACGTCCGTACCGGCGCCGCGCACGTCCGCGCCGCACATATTCAAAAAGTTTGCCAGATCCACCACATGGGGCTCCTTGGCACAGTTTTCCAGAATGGTCTGGCCCTTGGCCATAACTGCGGAGAGCATACCGTTCATGGTAGCGCCCACGCTGACCTTATCAAAGAAGATATGGGCACCGGTCAGCTCCTGCTTGGAGCGCACGGTGATCATGCCGTAGTCCACGCTGTCCTCTGCGCCCAGCGCGCTGAACACCTTCAGGTGCTGGTCGATGGGGCGGGGGCCCAGATTGCAGCCGCCGGGCATGGCCACCTGTGCCTTGCCAAAGCGGGAGAGCAGTGCACCCAGGAAGTAGTAGCTGGCACGCATCTGGCGGGACAGATCGTCCGGGACGTTGGTGCAGTTCAGGTGGGTGGTGTCGATCTCGTAGGTATTGCGGTTCAGCATCTTGATGCCGGCACCCAGGGTGCTCAGGATCTTCAGACTGACTGCCACATCACTGATGTCCGGCAGGTTTTCGATCACACAGACATCTGCCGCCAGAATGGTGGCAGGCAGAATGCCCACAGCCGCATTTTTTGCACCGGAAATGGTGACTTCGCCATGCAGGGGCTTGCCGCCCGTAATAACAAACTTTTCCAATTTTATAATCTCCTTGTCGCAGGCCCGCCAGCGGCAGGGCCACTCAGGGTTCTTACTTGATCTCTCCGCGCACCGCTGGGTACACACCCTCACGATACAACTATCTTATTATACACAACTTCGGGCAAAAAGCAAAGCCCCCTTTTCCCCTGCCCGATTATTTTCTGTTTTGCCCAGAATCTGCGGAAATATTCGATATTTTTGTTTCTTATTTCAAAAATTTTACAATCAGTGCCCCTTACCAGACGCAATCCTCGCTGCAGGTCTCCTTGATCCAGCCCAGCTGATAGGCCTTGACCAGCTGTTTCAGGTCATGCACCCGCTCCCGCAGGATCTCGCCCTCGTCCGTCTCTTCCACCAGAATGCGGTGGTTCTCCGTTTCCAGAATGTTCTTCTGCGACACGATGTCGATGTTTTCGTTCACGGCCTTTTCGGCACTGACAAAGGGCTGATGGGTCCGCAGGGACATGGTGCGGCTGGAGTACACCAACGTATACCCTGCAATGCCGGTCTTTTCATGGTAGGCGCGGCAGAACCCGCCGTCAATAACGACCAGACGGCCCCCGCCCTTGATGGGGCTCTCGCCGCTCTTCTCCCGCACCGGCACATGGCCGTTGACGATGTGGCTGGTGCCGGGCAGGCCGAATTCCGCCAGGATGCGGCGGCAGGCAGCCTCTTCATTGTACCATGTATAATAGGGGTCCTTGACTTCCTCGTGGGTGGCGGGGTCGGCAATATACAGCCGCTCAAAGGTGGTCATGGCGCTGCGGCCGAACAACGGCGACAGCTTGCCGCACCACAGATACCACAAAAAGTCCTGACCGTTCCGCCGGGCAGCGCTTCCCTCGGGAGCAAAGTAGCCGCAGCGTGCCCGCTCGTCACAGTAGTCCATCAAGCCGCGACCCGAGTAGTTGTGTCCCTCGAACCGCTCCACGGCAAAGCTGCCGTTTTTGGTCATGGGCACCACGCCGTGGTAGAGCAGGTTGCCGTTCTCGATGTGGTAAACGCTGCCCTTGGCATACAAAAATTCCACATGCTGCTGCAAGCGCTCGCTCTGCCGGAAGGATTCCACCAGCTTGCGGAGCACCAGCCGCTCATCATCATTCAGAGCGGCGGGGTCTGCCGGGTCCACGGTGGGGAAGCTGGTGTCCTGCAGGGGGTATGCCTGCCCGTTCAGGGTCACTGTTCCCTTTTTCCAATCGATGTGCCGCAGGAAATCCCGACCCTGCATCTTGAAATCCGGGTTGCGGTCGATGACCTTGCACTCCATCTTGAGCATCAGAATGGTCACGGCCTTGTGCATCACGGCACAGCGGTGGAGCATGCCCTCGGTGTAAGGGCCGCGCGCCGCGTCGGTGTGGGGCATCCAGAGGGTCAGGTCGTCATTTCCGTAGAACTGCTCGGCCATCCGCTGCAGGTGCCGCAGGTTGATGCCGTAGCAGTCCTCAAGCATGGCATGGTTGTGGTAGGCCAGTGTCGTTTTGAGCACAGTGCAGACGCAGATGGGGCTTCCGGCGGCGGCACCCATCCAGACCACGTCATGGTTGCCCCACTGGATATCCACATGGTGATGGCGCATGAGCTGGTCCAGAATGATATCAGGCCGGGGGCCGCGGTCAAACAGGTCCCCCACGATGTGCAGCTTGTCCACAGCCAGCCGCTTGATGAGCTCACACAGCCGGACGATGAACCGGTCGGCGCGGCCATTTTCGATGATGCTTCCCACGATCTGCCCGTAATAAAGGTCCTTGTCGTGGTCCTCAAAGTGGGCATGGAGCAGCTCATCCAGAATATACCCGCAGCTGGACGGCAGGCAGGAGCGCACATGCTGCCGGGTATGCTTGGAGGACACCAACCGGCAGATATCAATGAGCTGAAGCAGGGTCTCTGTGTACCAGTGGTCAAGCGCTTCTTCATCCGCGCACCCAGCTTTGAGCCGGGGCAGCTTCTCGTTGGGGTAATAGATGAGCGTTGCCAGCTCGGCACGAGTCTGTTCCGGCACACTCTCCCCCAGCACGATATCCACCTTTTCCCGGATGACACCCGAAGCCGAGTTCAGGATGTGGACAAAGGCCTCGTTTTCACCGTGCAGGTCGCTCATAAAATGTTCGGTGCCCTTGGGCAGCTTGAGCAGGGCCTGGGTGCTGATGATCTCACTGGCGGCGGCTGCCTGCGAGGGGTAATCCCGTGCCAGCAGGGAGAGATATTTCAGATGATCCCGGATCTCCTCGTTTTCGGTGCGCATGACATCCTCCGTCTGATATGTAGTATTTTTGCATGATATATAATATTCTATCATAGTATACCACATTCCATGTCATAAATGGTATAATAAACAAGAGTAATTCTGTCAAATCTTTTGCAAAGGACTTGGATATTATGCCCAAAACCATTTCTGTTGCCGTGCCGGAAGCCTGCACTCTCTGCCCCCGGCAGTGCAAAGCCGACCGGGCCGCCGGTCAGACGGGCTTCTGCGGGGCGGGCCGCACCCTGAAAGCGGCCCGCGCGGCCCTGCATTTCTGGGAGGAGCCCTGCATCAGCGGCACCCGGGGCAGCGGCACGGTGTTCTTCTCCGGCTGCACCCTCAAGTGCTGCTTCTGCCAGAACTACCCCATCAGCGCCGAGGGGCTGGGCAAGGAGATCACTGTAGAGCGCCTGGCCGAGATCTTTCTGGACCTGCAGGCGCAGGGAGCCCACAACATCAACCTTGTCACGCCTGGGCAGTGGCGGCCCTGGATCATCGCCGCCCTCGACCTGGCCCGGGCGCAGGGGCTGCATCTGCCCATCGTCTGCAACACCGGCGGATACGAGACCGTGGAGAGCGTGCACGCCTGGCACGGTTTCATCGACATCTGGCTGGCCGACCTGAAGTATGTTTCCCCTGCCCTTTCGGCAGAGCTTTCCGCTGCGCCGGACTACTTTGCGCAGGCCAGGCCCGCCATTGAAGCCATGATGGCCCAGGCCGGGCACCCTGTTTTTGACAGTGAGGGCATCCTGCAGCGGGGCGTGATCCTGCGCCACCTTGCCCTGCCCGGCCATGTGGACGACAGCTTTGCCGTGCTCGATCAGATGGCGGCCTGGAACAAGGTCGACCCCGGGTGCTTCCTGCCCAGCGTGATGAGCCAGTACACCCCCTTCTATCAGGCGGCAGACCACGGCATCGGGCGGCGCATCACCACCTACGAATACCGCCGGGTGGTCAACTACGCCATGGATCTGGGCCTCAGCTCCGGCTATATGCAGCAGAAGAGCAGTGCAAAGGAAGAGTATACGCCCAGCTTTGACCTGACGGGGGTGTGAACCGGTCGATGGACTGAACCTCTCAGCCATCGCTATCGCTCGGCAGCTCCCCTAATAGGGGAGCCATTGGCATATCGTCGCGTTTTCGAGGGTTCCGCTTCGCTACGTTTGGCCCTGCTAGCGTAATGTTCTGCCTTGCGGCAGATGTTGATTGCAGAGCCAGCGGCGAATAAATCGCAAAGAGAGTCTTTTGCCAAGGCCTACCCTACTAGGGGAGGTGGCATCGAGCGTTAGCGATGATGACGGAGAGGTTTACACCATTCCCTGCCCTTTCGTCAAAACAACCAAAATTTCTTTTTCTTTTTCTCTCGGCCGAAACAGCATTTGCTTGCTATCCGGTGCGCTGTGCGGTATAATGGATACAACAATGTGTTCTCACATGAAATGGATCCCAGAAACGACTTTTTAGGAGGAGCGTTATGGAACACTACAATCCCATCCTCGGCAGCGAGCCCAACGGCCAGAAATTCATCACCTGCGGCGAGATCATGCTCCGTCTGACCCCGCCGAACTACGAAAAGATCCGCATGGCATCCAGCTTTGAAGCCAGCTACGGCGGCAGCGAGGCCAACATTGCACTGGCCCTGGCCAACCTGGGTGTGGACAGCACCTTCTTCAGCGTAGTGCCCAACAACAGCCTGGGCAAGAGCGCGGTGCGCTGGCTGCGCTCCAACGATGTGCATTGCACCCCCATGATCCTGACCGAGCCCAACGAGACCCCCTCCAACCGGCTGGGTACTTATTATCTGGAGACCGGCTACGGCATCCGCGCCTCCAAGGTCATCTACGACCGCAAGCACAGTGCCATTACCGAGTACGATTTCTCCCAGGTCGATCTGGACGCTCTGCTGGACGGCTACGACTGGCTGCACCTGAGCGGCATTACCCCGGCACTGGGCCCCAACTGCCGCGGCCTCATCATCGATATGCTCAAGGTGGCCAAAAAGAAGGGCCTGACCGTCAGCTTTGACGGCAACTTCCGCTCTACCCTGTGGAGCTGGGAGGAAGCCCGCGATTTCTGCACCGAGTGCCTGCCTTACGTTGACGTTCTGCTGGGCATTGAGCCCTACCACCTGTGGAAGGACGACAACGATCACAGCAAGGGCGACTGGAAGGACGGCGTGCCCCTGCAGCCCAGCTATGAGCAGCAGGACGAGATCTTCCAGCACTTCATTGCCCGCTACCCCAACCTCAAGTGCATTGCCCGCCATGTGCGCTATGCCCACAGCGGCAGCGAGAACAGCCTCAAGGCCTTTATGTGGTACGACGGCCACACCTTTGAGAGCAAGCTCTACACCTTTAATATTCTGGACCGCGTGGGCGGCGGCGATGCCTTTGCCAGCGGCCTGATCTACGCCATGCTGCACAACTATAAGGCTATGGACATGATCAACTTTGCCGTGGCAAGCAGCGCCATCAAGCACACCATCCACGGCGATGCCAACATCACCGACGATGTCAGCTCCATCCGCAACCTGATGAACATGAACTACGACATCAAGCGGTAAGCTTTCCGCTCTCAACCCGTTCCCGGATTTTCCCCGGGGACGGGTTCTTTTTTATTGCCCACGATGCTGGAAAAGCCTTTTCTTGTACATTCCTCCAAACTTTTTTGTGAGTTCCTACAATTCCATTGACAGAGAATTCCACGCATGGTATTCTTCAAATTGGTATTATTACCTTTTTTTGTCATACATTCTATGTCGTTTTTCTGCGGCACTCATCCATGAAAGCGAGGAAATCCATGAAAAAACGATTTGTCAGTCTATTAGTGGCACTCAGCATAACGTTAACATTCCTACCCATGGGAGCAGTAGCAGCGCCTACGAATGAGATTATTCAAGGGAACCTCAAATATACAGTTAACAACTATACAGTTAACGACGATGGAGAATCGGTTACAGTTTCCGGTACATCAGAAAGTACATCAGAAAAGCCTACACAACTTAACATTGAGAGCTCAATTTCAAGCAATGGCAAGAACTATACTGTAACCGAAATTGGAAATTGGGCTTTTAAAGAATGGAACACTCTTACGGAAGTTACATTGCCTAATACGGTGGAGATAATTGGATTCCAGGCATTCTTTAACTGTTCCAATCTAACTAAGGTTATAATTCCTGAAGGTGTTAGAAAAATCGGCCAAAATGCTTTTAATGGTTGTTCTCAGTTAACAAGCATTACGATTCCGAGTACCATCGAAAATATGAATACGGCTTTTTCAGGAAATACTGCGCTATCTCATGTCACCTTAACAAATGGCATTTCCGAAATCAGTTATAGCGCTTTTGAGGGTTGTACAGGGTTAACAGAAGTAGAAATACCCTCAAGTGTGAATAAAATCCGCCAAGACGCGTTTAATGGATGCACCAATCTAAGTGATGTAAAATATAATGGACATAAAACAGACTGGGACAAAGTCACAGTTGAAACAGGCAATGATACACTAACCAGCAAAGTTCGGTATCTGTGTGATATCAACTTTGATTTGAACGGTGGCACTATAAATGGTAGTGGCACTATTGACAAGCAGACTGTTTACAGCAACGAGAAGCTAGGGACTGCAAGCGTCCCCACCATAACCCCACAGCGTACAGGTTATGATTTTGATGGCTGGTATACACAGGCAGAAGGCGGCACAAAATATACATTTACAGAAGCCGTCAGCAGCAACATCATCTTGTATGCCCATTGGAACGCACATAGCCATACTGTAACACTGGAGAACGACGAAAACAAGAAAACGAACTCGTACGACTATGGTTCGTCCGTTTCTGTTCCTACACCCACAAAGAAAACCGGCTATAACTTTAATCATTGGGAAGTTACCGTTCCTGATGGAGAAACCGCCCCATCCTTGAACGGCCCAGATGAGAACGGCAATTATAGTTTCTCCATGCCGGACTATGATATAACCTTGACTGCAAAATGGACACAAAAAGATGTTATCGACCCGGATGTTGACCTCAAGTTTGACGCGGTAACCGGAGAAGTGACATCGAACAATACTCAAGTCAATGCTGATGATATCATCAATAGGAAGTTTTATGATGATAAGGGAAATGAAGTTCCCGGTGAGAAATTGAATGACCGCGGGCTCCCTACGGAACCGGGCGATTATATCGTCAAAGTTGATGTCAAAGAGACCGAAAATACCGCTCCCGCGAATCAAATCACTGGCAATCAGATTAAGTGGAGTTACAATGTTCCCCAGAAAGAAGAAAAGGTCACCTACACTCTATCCCTTCTTGGCGGTATTGCAAAAGTAAACGGCAAGGATGCTACTATCAATGACAATGGTGACATTACCATTGAAAAAGGTGCAACAGTGGAAGTAACCTTTGATAAGAGCATTCTTTCCGATGCTCAGACTTTTGACCAGTGGACAATTAAGCCTGCCAGCGTGCTGAACGCTGTTGAACCCAAGGCTGAAACCATTACCTTTACCATGCCGGGTGAAAATGTTATTATCGAAGCCATGACAAAGGATGCAAGCATTGAGGAAGAGCCCAACATTCTGGGCACTACCCTCATCATTGGTACTGCCGCCGCGGGTACCGCGGTGCTGGCCTACCAGACCTATCAGTTGGGTACTGAGTTCTATCTGATTTGCGCCCTGCCAACCGGTACAGCTATTCCAACAAACCGAGGTGAGCTGGCTGCACTGGTGTGGAACAATGCAGGAAAGCCTGAACCCGCCGCCGTGCTGAACGCCAATGCCACTGAGACTGACAAGGCCATTGCATGGGCTGTGGAGAACGACCTGCTCAAGGCCGCGAAGAGCAACGGCGAAACCTATGAAGCAACTGATCCTGTAAGCCGCACAGAGGTTATCAAGGCATGGAATCAGGTGCAGGCGTTCAAAAAGTAAATCGTACCGTAACGAGAAGAACAAATAACACCGCAAACCCAATACTCTAATAGAGAACCCCCCTGCCGGTGATCTCCCGGCAGGGGGGTTCTCTATGTTTTAAGAAGCAACTACTTTATTGCCGCTTCATCTTTTTTAAGAAAGAATCATGCGGTCGTTGGCGAACTCGCCGCCGGACGCGATCTGGAACTTTGCCAGCAGATCGGAGACGTGCAGGTTCTTCTTCTCTTCCCCGGAGACATCATAGATGATGTGGCCCTCGTGCATCATGATCAGGCGGTTGCCGTACTTGATGGCATCCTTCATGTTGTGGGTGATCATCATGGTGGTCAGGTGGTTCTCCTCCACGATCTTGGCCGAGAGGGTCAGCACCTTGAGCGCCGTCTTGGGGTCCAGCGCGGCGGTGTGCTCATCCAGCAGCAGGAGCTTGGGCTTGTTCATGGTAGCCATAAGCAGGGTCAGTGCCTGACGCTGACCGCCGGACAGCAGGCCCACGCGGGCGGTCAGGCGGTCCTCCAGGCCCAGGTCCAGGCTCTTGAGCAGTTCACGGTAGCGCTCCCGTTCGGCCTTGGTGATGCCGATCCTCAGGCCGCGCCGCTTGCCGCGCCGGGCGGCCAGGGCAAGGTTCTCCTCGATCTGCATGGTGGCGGCGGTGCCGGTCATGGGGTCCTGGAACACGCGGCCGATGTAGGCGGCGCGCTGGTGCTCCCCCAGTTTGGTCACGTCGGTGCCGTCAATGATGATCTTGCCGCTGTCCACAGGCCACACACCGGCCACAGCGTTCAGCATGGTGGATTTGCCCGCACCGTTGCCGCCGATGACGGTGACAAAATCACCTTCGTTCAATTTCAGGTTCAGACCATTCAGGGCCGTTTTCTCGTTGACGGTACCGGCGTTGAAGGTCTTGGAAACATTCTGGATCTCAAGCATTTTTTGCATCCTCCTTCTGTGCCTTCTTTGCCGCAGGCTTTGCGAAGTACTTGCTCTTCCAATAGGGCACGGCCAGGAACACCGCCACCACGGAGGCGCTCAGCAGCTTGAGCAGGTTTGCATCAAAGCCGAGGGTCAGCACCAGCTGGATGACGATGTAGTAGATGATGGCACCCAGCGAGACGGACACCAGCTTGAGGGCAAAGTTGTGGAAGATGCGGCTGAACAGGGCTTCGCCGATGATGACAGCGGCCAGGCCGATGACGATGGCACCACGGCCCATGCTGACATCGGCAAAACCCTGATACTGGCTCAGCAGTGCGCCGGACAGGGCCACCAGACCGTTGGAGACCGCCAGACCCAGCACCACATTGAAGCTGGTGTTGATGCCCTGGGCGCGGCTCATGGCGGGGTTGGAACCGGTGGCGCGGATGCCGCAGCCCAGCTCGGTGCCAAAGAACCAATACAGCACACCGATGACCACGGCGCTGACCAGAATGACCATGATGATGGGGTTGTGCAGGGCAAGCTCCTTGACCCAGCGCAGGGAGATGAGCAGGCCGTACTTATCCACATTGATGGACTGGTTGGCCTTGCCCATGATCTTCAGGTTGATGGAGTAAAGGGCCAGCTGGGTCAGGATGCCAGCCAGAATGGCCGGGATACCCATAAAGGTGTGGAGCAGGCCGGTGACAAGGCCAGTGGCCAGACCGGCCAGCAGGGCGATGAAAAGCGCTGCCCAGACGTTCATGCCGGAGAGCAGGCACATAACGCAGACCGCGCCGCCGGTGCCAAAGGAACCGTCTACGGTCAGGTCAGCCACATCCAGGATGCGGTAGGTCAGGTACACACCAATGGCCATGATGCCCCAGATGAGGCCCTGCGCACAGGCACCGGGCAAGGCACCGGGCAGGTTGGCAAGTCTTGCAAGAATATCCAAAACGTTTTCCTCCTGTAACTACACTTTTTTCTGATACGGGAAAGCGGAGAAGAACCAAAATTCGCTCTTCTCCGCTGATTTTATTGTAAAGCCTCTCCGTCACCGCAGCGTGGACCAGGCTTCCCTGTCAGGGGAGCTGTCTGCGAAACAGACAGAGCACTTGTTATTCCTCAATGGCCTCGTAACCCTCGGGAACGGTCATGCCCAGATCATCGCAGATGGTCTTGTTGTACTTCTTGGTCACGTTGGTGTACTCAACGGGCATGGTGGAGATATCGGCCTCACCGGTCAGGATCTTGGCCGCCATCTCACCGGTGGTGTAGCCCAGATCATAGTAGCTGATGGACAGGGTCGCCACGCCGCAGCCGGAGCAGATGCCCTCCTCACCGGCGAACACGGGCTTCTTGGCCGGGCGGCAGATGCCATCGATGATGCCGGTGTTGGCGGCGCAGGTGTTGTCGGTGGGGACATACACTGCGTCGTTCTCGTCGGCAGCCTTCTGGCAGACAGAAGCCAGATCGTTGGAATCAGAGAAAGCGTACTGGGTGGCGGTAACGCCCTTGGCCTCAAGGTACTTCTGGACCTCGTCTACCTGATACTGGCTGTTTGCCTCGGCAGAGCAGTAGAGCAGGCCCACCTTGGTGGCCTCGGGCAGCCACTCGGTGATCATATCCGCCTGCTGATCCAGCGGAGCCAGATCAGAGGTGCCGGAGACATTGCCGCCCACGGTGCCATCGAAATCGGTCAGACCCAGAGCAACACCGTACTCGGTGACGGAGGTGCCCAGAATGGGGATGCTGTCGGTGGCAGCCTGTGCGGCCTGCAGGGCGGGGGTAGCGTTTGCCATGATCAGGTCAACGCCTGCGGAAACAAAGCCGTTGGCGATGGTGGCGCAGGTTGCGGAATCGTTCTGGGCGTTCTGGAAGTCAAAGGTGACATTCTCGCCGAACTGTGCGGTCAGAGCATCCTCAAAGCCCTGGGTGGCAGCGTCCAGAGCGGCGTGCTCCACCAGCTGGCAGATGCCAACGGTATACTTCTGGCCGTCAGCCGCTGCGGAAGAAGCCGCAGCAGAGGAAGCCGTGGAAGAAGCAGCCGTGGAGCTGGAGGAACCGCCGCAGGCAGTCAGGGCAGCAGCTGCGCCGCAGACAGCGGCGGCAGACAGGAACGAACGACGAGAAATTTTACGCATGATATTACTCCCTCAATTCTACTTTCGCGGCAGCAGGACACCGCATGAAAGTCAGTATTCAAGCGGCCTGTCGCATCGCGCTACCGCTTTACACTCGTGAAGTATATCACACTTTCCGCTCTAAAACAACCGGGGAACAGCCCGAATTATCAATCAAAGTAATTTTATCTATCACTTTTTTCGATGGTTCTGTGCCGCATCTGCATTCCTTCGAGCTTTTTCAGCTCACCGTCCAGCCAGAGCAGATTTTCTTCCAGCTGGGGGCGGTACTCTTTTGCAAAGTCGTACCGGTAATACAGCGCCTGCCACAGCTTTTCCTGCATCCGCCGGGCAAACACCGGCTCAAACAGAGCGTCCAGCCGCTCCACGGTATCTTCCAGCGCCATGCACACCTGCGCCCAGCGCACATCGGTGGCCTCCCGGGCGGGCACGTCGTACCGGGCCAGATAATCCCCTACCCTTGCCGCAATGACCTGCCCGCCGCACTGGGTGGGCTGCAAAAAGTAGGACACCTGCCCGTCCTTCGTGATCTCCTGCGCCAGCGGGTAAAGGGCGCAGACCAGCGGCTCGGCATCGTGGATGGCGCAGTGGTTCCCGGTGAGGAAGGGGCAGTTGCCGCGCTCCTCCTTCAGCGGGGCCAGCCGCAGCACCGGCAGGCGGCTGACCCGCCCGATGCTTCCCCGGCAGAACGCCCGGGCCACGGTGCGGGGCGGCAGGCGCAGGCGGGCCGCAATGCGCCACAGGTCAAAGCCCGACAGCACGATATCCTCCCGCCTCCGGCAGCAGCCGCCGCAGCCCGCGCAGGCAAACGAAAACGCCTCGTCCCGGGCAAGCAGGGGCGCGGTGCGGGTAAAATCGGTGCGGCCGCAGAGATCGACCTGTGAATCCTTGAGCATGATGGTTCTCCTGTTCTGTGAATGGTTTTGTTCCATTGTACCACAAAGCCGGACATAGAAAAAGGGAGCGCATCCGCTCCCCTGTTCAGGACCCCCGGCTCACACGGCGGTAGGCCGTTACGGCATCCTCGATGTGGTAGGGCGCGGTGCTGTGGTTTCCTCCCGCCCCGGCCGTGACCAGAATGTATTCCCTGCCCTTCACCTCGGCTAGACTGGCAAGGCAGAGCCCTGCTTCCCCGGTGTAGCCGGTCTTACCGCCCAGGATCCGGCCACTGTGCAGCTCTGTGCCGTCCAGCTGGCTCAGCAGGGTGCTGTGCATCGTGAACCCCTGCGGGTGGCAGTTGGTGGCCGGAACGGTATACCGCTCCGTGGTAAACAGCTTGCGGAAGGTCTCGTTCTGCAGGGCTGCTTCCGTCAGCCGGGCCATATCCCGCACGGTGGAAACATGTTCTGGGTCGTGCAGGCCGGTGGGGTTGCAGAAATGCGTGGCGGTCATCCCCAGCTCTGCCGCTTTCTGGTTCATCCGGGCCACAAAGGCTTCCTCGCTGCCGCTCACCTCCCGGGCCAGCGCTTCGCAGCACTCGGCCCCCGAGGGCAGCATGGCACCGTACAGCAGATCCCGCACCGTGGCCGTTTCCCCGGCCTGAAACCCCGCCAGCGAGGCATTCTGGGCCTGCAGAGCCGGAAAGATCTCCTCGGGCAGGGTCACGGGCGTGTCGAGGTCCGGGTTTGCTTCTATGGTCAGCAACGCCGTCATCATCTTGGTCATGGAAGCCGGATAGATCGTGCTGTCGGCATCCTTTTCGGCCAGCACCTCTCCGCTGTCGGCCCGCAGTAAAATGGCATGGGGACTGTTCAGCCCATCCAGCGTGAGCCGCCGGGGCCACAGCAGCAGAAGCAGGGTCGCCAGCACCAGCAGCCAGAACAGCCGCCGGAAGGCTCTGCGCCGGTGCTTCCGGCGATGCGGTGAAGTTTTCATTCTCGTTCTCATCCCTTTTTGCAAAGTCAAAAGCGCTTTCATCCCTTAATACGGGACGAGAGCGCCTTTTTCTGCAAAAAGTGGGGCCACCCCACAAAAATTTGTGCAGCGGCCCCAATCCAGTTTAGTTTTTTACCTTTTTACGTCATTTACAAGAATGTGTTCAGTGCTGTGCCTTATGGAACATGCCCTTGCGCTTACGCTCCAGCAGATAACCGGCAGCCAGCAGGACACCGCCTGCACGCACCAGAACATCTGCCATCCAGTTGGTGGTACCGGTCTGGATCAGCTTGCCGCTCTCCGGGCGGGCATCCTGTACCGGCGGGTTCACGGGGGTCTCCGGGGCGGGCGTGGTCTTAGCGACTGCCTGCTCCACGGCGGGAGTGGTGGGCCGTGCATCCTGCACTGCCGGGGTAGTCGGCGTAGTGGGAGCCGGAGGAGTAGGATCGGGGTCCTTGGGCGTTTCCGGAGCCGGATTCGTGGGGATCACAGGGTCGGTCACTTCCCGCAGAGCACCGTAAATGGTCACAGTATACTGTGCGGAGTCGGTGCCGTCGATGGTATCACCGGTGACCTTCACGTTGGAATCCGGGCCAAAGGCATCCAGCACACCCGCTGCTGCGGTGGTGTTGGGGTTGTTCTGGCTCTCATAGCCCCAGACGATGGTATAGGTCTTGCCCTCATACTCGTACTCGGTGCCATAGACCATATCATAAGCGCTGGGAGCACCCTCTGCCTGCTTTTCGTAGTTGCCCCAGATGAGCTTGGTGTTGCCCTCTGCATCGGTGGTCTTGGTGAAGTTCAGGCTCTTACCGTTCACCACCATATCCCGCAGAATAACCACCTGATCGCCATTCTCAGCGGTCTGGTAGGCAGTGTCGAAATTGTATCCGGCCTGCTTCAGCTCTTCCAGTGCCTTGCCGATGATCTCCGGGTCGTGGGAACCGTCCACATCCAGCATATAGTTCAGTGCGGCGGCGGGCACCCACACGGAGAGATACTGCTTCCCGGTCTCCTTGTTCAGGTCAGAGAGGTAGGTGTAGGTCTCGCCGTTATAGGAAAGGACATCGAAGTTTGCGTGGGCATCATCCTTGGTCAGCAGGAAATTGGTCAGCTTGTCGCCCTGCTCGTTCACCGGCCACAGGGTGTTGTCGGCGCTGTAATCATAGGTCAGCGTGCCGCCGGTCACGATGAGGTTCTGGTTTTTATGCTCAGCGTCATACGTAATCGATTCAACATCTACATGCGAATTGTCCTTGAAACGGATATTGATATCATTACCATAGGCATTGATACCACCATATTGATATTTACCGTTTGTGGTTATAACGCCGTTATCAGCAATCAAAGAGACCCCATCGTCCATCATAATACCCGCAGAAGCAACATATGGTGAACCGGCCGTATCACTGATGTTCATTGCACCATTATCGTTGACCAGAATCGTATGAGTCGGCTTTCCTTGGTATGCACCATCTGCTACACATGCCCATACGCCATAATGAAAAGCGGTCGTCAAATTATACAAACTGTTTGAAACATTCAGTTTAGTCGCATTCCCTTCACTACCGGTCAGGATGATGCCTGCTGCACTCGAGTTGGAATTCACAACGCTTCCATCTCGAATATTCACATTCTTATATCCCGCCCTAATACCATAACCATAAAATGCGCTGGCATCAATATCGAGCTTACTGTGAGCGATATTCAAATCGCCCTTACCGCCTTTTTCCGGGCCATAAATTGCAGTGCCTCCTGCGCCTACGGTTATTTTAGCTTCTGTATCGTCAAGTTTAATGGAAGAAGTACCGTTGTTTCCGGTCATAATACCGATATTGCCAGCATCAATATTAACCTTTGCCTTTTCAAACGTAATATCACCGGCAGATTTGAGTGCCTTTCCCTCCTTGTCTACACCTGCACCCTCGTACTCAATGGCTTTTTTAACATCGCTGATATTCAGCGTACTATCCTCCACAGTCAGGTTTGCATCCGAGCCTTGATGTCCGTAAATACCGGTCGCAGCACCACTGATATCCAGCGTACTGCCATCCTCGACTGTGATATCATCCCAGCTGGCAATGCCAATACCGATATGCGGCACTTTATTGTCCTTCCCACCGTCTATCGTTAGGGAAGAGCCGCCGGAGAGGGTCAGATCACCGTGCTGGGTAACAGCGCGGCCTGCCTGAGTGGAACTGGAGGTCTTAGTATCCTCAATGGTCACATCAGCGCCGTCCGTGATTTCCACGTCCGAGCCATCTGCCATTACCAGACCGCCTGTGGTCTTACTGATGGTCAGTGAGCCGCCAGCGGGGCTTTCCGTTTCTTCTGTGTCTGCTTCCGCAGTTTCGGTCTTTTCTACACCGCCGCTGATAGTCAGGTGCGTTTTTGCACCCTCGCTGGCGCCCGAACCGTCACCTGCGCCGCCACCGCCCACACGGATACCCTCGACATTGACATTCTTTTTAAGGTCCTCGTTTTCTATTGCCTTGGAGCCATCAATGGCATTCTCGCCCTTCAGGGTAAGATTCACATCAGAATTGTCCTGTACGTTGATACCCGCCTTTCCGTTTTGTGTCAGGTTGACTTTGGTATTATCCAGCGTCAGGTCAACATTGGCTCCCTTGTTTTCATCCTCACCTTTCAGATTCACACCAATATCAATGCCGTTGCCGCCAGTGGTCAGGTTGGAATCCTTGACTGTCAGGTCAACCTTTGCACCCTCGCCCACCTTGATGATGGTTTTATCCCCTGTGCTCCCGGTATCTGGGAGTGCTTCAGTCTGGGTGCTGGTGTCCACATTCACGCCGTCAACCACAATATTCACATCGCGCTCGCCATTCTTGTTCGTGACATTTTCTTCCACAGTGACGGTATTATCCGTTGTTGTACCTTCTGCCTGCGTGATGATGATTTGGCCATTGTCTTGGGTATCCTGATCCACATAGACATTATCCGTTTTACCATCAGTCTTATTCTGATAACTGAACGCGCCATTACCATCCTGATCAACAGTTACACTGCCATCGCTCAGATAATACGTCACCGCAGAAGCACTGGGGCCAACCGTGCTCACTGCAACCGCAGTGGCCAGCGACATTGCTGCCAACTTGAATTTCTTGTTTGTCATTTTTCTTCTGCTCCTTTCCAGTTCATGCTCACATGATCGAAAAGTGGTGGTCAAACAGCAGGCCGATCCTTTGTCAACTGTTTTTTGCATGGGAACGCGTTTCTCCCAAAAGCGTTTCCAGCCTTATGATAGCACACCGTACGAAAAAATCAGGCAGAAATAGAAACATTTGGCAATTTCTTTGCTAGTGAAAGAAAATGCCGCACAAAAACAACAAACCCCTGAAGAATTTCTTCCTCAGGGGTTTCATGTAAGTCGGCGACTACCTATTTTCACGCGCCGTTTCCAGCGAACTATCTTGGGCACGAGTGAGCTTAACTTCTGTGTTCGGAATGGGAACAGGTGGAACCTCACCGTCATCGTCACCGACCAATATGACTGGTTCAGTATAACATTTCTGTTTTACTTTGTCCAGTATTTCTTGAAGGACGTGCCTTCAAAACTGAATAATCACTGCTCACATTTTGTCATTGACTTGAGAATTCAAGCGAATTGTGGTCAAGCCCTCGATCTATTAGTACACACTTGCTGAATGGATCACTCCACTTACACATCGTGCCTATCAACCTCGTAGTCTACAAGGGATCTTACCTGATTGAATCAGTGGGATATCTTATCTTTGGGTCGGCTTCACGCTTAGATGCTTTCAGCGTTTATCCGATCCGTACATAGTTGCCCAGCTATGCCCTTGGCAGAACAACTGGTGCGCCAGAGGTACGTCCGCTCCGGTCCTCTCGTACTAGGAACAGCTCCCATCAAATATCCTGCGCCCACGACAGATAGGGACCGAACTGTCTCACGACGTTCTGAACCCAGCTCGCGTACCGCTTTAA
>OGIV01000963.1_pt1 | contig 18845 bp, 22 predicted proteins | sample 1571861 | NCBI WGS metagenome assembly OGIV01 (sample SAMEA2582099, study PRJEB24529) | metagenome | biome: Human gut stool | place: China | collected 2011 | reverse complement strand
CTTTAGCGCTACCAGAAGTTAACGCTGATGCTTATGCATCAGCGTTTTTTATTGTATAATGTAAAGTAAGCCTAAACCGCATCTTGTTATGCGGTCTTTTTGTGCGCATATTTGAGAAAAAACTCAAATTCCAGTCCTTCTTTAGTTTGAGAGGGTGGTTTTGTCCCAACCTCATTAAAACCCAATAGCATACCACAAAATTTGTACTAGCCCGACCAACATATTGTAATAGGTCTATCCACAACTAAGAACTAGCTCGACCCACACTCATGTAACAGCCCAACCCCAAAATTTGGACCAATGCCCTTTATTTTACTCTCAAAATATTTTACTTATTGAAAAACTGCTTAAAACAGTGCCCTTGGCACAATAAAGCAGGCATTATCAATATACTAATATATCCACCTAAAGATACATTAGTCCGTCACTTTTTATTTCGTTGACTTTATAACTTACTCATACTCTTTTTTCTATCTAAAAATGTTAAATACAGGCTAGATTTATTCAATTTTTCTTCTTGTAATTTTAATATATCTAATAATGTAATATTATCCAAAAGCTCATCAATAGTAGACTGTAATAGCTGCCATATATCTGCAGCAACACATTTTTCCACATTATGACATTGCGAATTTTTAGGATTTGCGCATGGGGTAATAGTCTTAAATATTTCCATAACTTTGACTACTTGGTTAACAGTGTAATGTTCTGGTGTTTTGGCTAATTTGTAGCCTCCATGATTACCACGTAAAGTTTCAAGATATCCTGCTTTTACAAGTTGCCCAATTAATTGTTCGGTATATTTCATTGGCAAATCCTCTTTATCTGCAATATTTTTTTAAGATATATAGCCCAATGGATAATTTTCAGCTAAATAAACCATTATTCGTAATGCATATCGACTTTTGGTAGAAATCTTCATCAGTGCTTTCCTTTCTATAAACCTCATAATTACAATATATAATACATTGCAAAAACATATAGTATAATCGACTTGCTGTAGGATACCTTTATTATATTACAATCAGCAAACATTTTGCAAAAAAAGGTACATAGAACGATGTTCCATGCACCTATAATATATTAATGAATTAAAATTTCATATCCTCTCCATATTTAGCACCTACAAGCAAGAGCTATAATCCACCTTCTAAATATATAACTACTCTTTGTATTATAATTCACTTATTAACATCTACTGAAATATATGTCAGACATTTTACATAATTACCTTCAGCATCTTCTGCTGGTGAAAAACGCCATTTTATACATTCTTCAAGAGCAGCACCATCTAAAAACGGATTTCCTGAAGAACCTGCCGTAGAAACATATTCTGGTATTCCATCTGTTCCAACCAATACACAAACTATTACCCGGCCATTCTGTCCACCGGCTTTAGCAGGATAAGGAATAGGACTGTGTTTAATTAATTTAGGCTTAACCATCGGTTCCCTAACTACAGGTGCTATTTTCGGTTTTTTTAGTGTCTGCGGATCAAAGATATCTGCCTTGATTTTTTGGATTTTCAAGTCATCTTTCAATACATATAATTTCATAGGAGAATAATTCCAATAGTCACTATTATGATATTTCCTAACATTTGAAATTTCTCCAACATAATTCACGGCTTGAATTTCAGCCATAGTTTCATAAACTTCTCCACTGATAAAATTCTTTTGTCCATTGACATGTCCGATATATATTACCCCTAAATGAAAAACTAGTGAAATGATAACGGCAATACTTATGCGTAAGCTTGCACTATACATTTATCATCCCCTCTTTTCAGCAGACAAGGCCATGTGCTTCACGCCAGCTTGTTTTAAAACATTTATAACGTCAGCAGTACTGGCAAAACGACTATTCTTATCAATATTCAAAATTACTAAAAGTTCCGGATTCACACCAACAGCCTTTTTCACAATAGAATATAGTTTTTCAGAAGGAATTGCTTCATGATTAACATAAAACATATTATCTTTGTCAACAGAAACCTCTAAACCTTGAATTTTAGTTGTCTGCAACTGTTGCATACTTGCTAATTTAATCGGCATCTTTCCAGAATCACTCATATTTACTGTTGCAATCATAAAAAAACTAAAAGGAAAAACATTATGTCTATCATTGGAACAACCATAATTTGAGGTATTCCTTCTTCCGATTCTCTAAAACGCATTGGCTATCACCTCTTACATAGAAGCATCATTTTTTGTACTTAACAAGCTAACACAGCAAAGAGCAAGTTTTTTATTCAGTCTTCCAGTATAATATTTTAAGACTCCATATAAAACTAATGCAAGCATAGCAACAATTAATCCAAAAGCAGTTGCAATAAGAGCTTCACCAATGCCACTTGTAATAGCAAAATGACTTGCTCCAGTCTGCAAATCAAAAACTTTAAAGGAAGATATTATACCAAGAATTGTTCCCAATAGTCCTAACAGTGGTGATAATGTAATAATTATACTTAAAAAAGCAAGATTTTCATTATATCCCATAGATTTTACATTCACCATTGTTTCTAATGCCTGTACTTTTTTTTGATATTCCAGCTTAGATTCAAAATAAGTCTGCGCAACATAAAGCGTATCACTGTATTTTTCTGCAGCCATAGATGTTATATGCTCCGCATCTGCCTCTTTGATATAAGTAAGCAAATCATTCATTCTTTGTGTACTTATATCAATTGAACGATAAAATAGCAGACGTTCAAAAAAAATTGTCAATGAAACAAAAGATAAAAAAAGCAAAGGATACATTACTAGGCCGCCCTGCTTAAAAAGACTAATAAATTCCATGATCCATCCCTCTCAGTTTCTCTTCTATATAAGTTTTTCTATTACAATATCCATCTTCAAAGGTTTAAACAATATATCCATCACGCCATACTCATTAAAGACTTTCTTTTCTTGAGAATTCATTCTACTGCAAAGCACAATCAAAGAAAACGCATTACTGAAATCTAATTTTTTTAGAGCTTCAAAAAATACTTGACCACGTTTTAAGCCTAAAGCATCTATGTCTACAATAATATATTTAAAAAATCCAGTTAGATTGGCTTCAAGAACAGTTAAAGCCTCTTCTTCATTAGCAACAACGTGTATCAAAAATCCTCTGCTCTCTAAAAGCTTTCTTAATACCAAGTTCTCTATATGATTCTTCTGTATCCATAACAAACGTATACCTTTTACAGATTCTTTTTGTCCAAAATTCTCATTTTTTAAAGGCTTAACAATAAGATTACTTACAATTTTTAATTTCAAGTCTATCGTCACAGTAGTACCTTCATTGACCTTACTATCAACTATAATATTTCCACATAAACGATCGATAAGAATCTTTGTTATAGCCAACCCTAATCCAGAACTATCTTTTCTTCCAAAATGATTCATATACGAATAAAACGGTGTAAAGACATATTGTAAGGTTTCTTTATCCATGCCACATCCAAAATCCTTTACAACGAATCGATACTCTGCTTGATTTTTCCCTCTAAACGGCAGCTCATAGACACTCAAATGAACTTTACCACTATTATCCGAGTATTTGAAAGCATTATCCAAAATATTATAAAGTATCTTATAAACAGCCTTATACTCATCTATACATATATCACGGAACACCTGCTGTACACATTCTACCTGTATCTTCTTATCTAAATATCTCTTCTTTACATCCCTAATAACAGTATTCACCAAATCACTGATAGTAAATTGTACTTCAGTAAATTTCACCTTTTCATTTTCTAAAACGCTTAAATCTATTACATCATTAATAATATCTACAATTTTAGACAATTGATATTTTATTCCGGATAATTCTTTTTTACTTGTTTCGCGCTGGCAATCATTTCCAAGCTTTTTTACCCTTCCGACAATTTCTTTTAAAGGCATACGTACTTTAGTGTTTAAAGCTGCAAGATAATCACTTTTAATGTGATTTAAGCTTTTTAGCTCCTCAATCTGTTCTACTAACATATTTTGTTTTTGTTGTTCTACATCAATAAGATTAGTAATATCCCTATCAGTCCATAAAATCGTTCCGTAAACTTTATCAAGATTTACATAACGCATTCTGCTTCTCTTAAGCAATCCGTTCTCGTCTATAACGGAAACATCAAACTCGTAAGAATCATTATCAGCAAGCTGACTTCTGACATTTTCTAAAGCCATCTTAGATAATGCTGACTCTTTCTCCTCCCTCAATACAAAGGCATTAACATAATTAACCACAGCATTTTGATAATCAAATTCATCTTTAGGTAATTGATTGATACCAAAGCCATTGCTTGTATACATAATAGCTGTTTGTGAAAAAACATTAATATGAGCAATCATATTATAGTCATAGTTAATTGTCTTGTTAATTACTTCCTGAAGCATCTTTGTTTCATTAATATCATAAGTATATAAAAATGCTATTAAGTCATTATTCTGTGGATCTTCCATAAGTTGAATTGTAGAACGAGCCCACATAATATTTTTCATATTTCGTGAATAGCGTCGATAATCGATAGATAAAACTGTCTTTCCTTCTTGAAATGAATTTTTCAGATTATCTAAATCCAACATCTCAGAAAACTCTTTCCGTTTTTCGTAATCGATAACTGTAGGTAAAACTCTTTCTATAAATTCTGTTTCCGGCTGTCCTGGATGAATTGTAGGTACAGGAAATCCATGTGGATCATGCTCAATTACAGTACCGTTAGTAACATTTATCACCAAATATGCCATAAAATCCAAATCCACTCTGTAACGGCGCTGCAATTCCTTTTGATATCTTTCCTCAGCTAGCAGCCTTGCACGTTTTTCTTCTGTAATATCTGTCATATAAACTACATATGCCGGGCGAGTCAACCACTCCATAAGATGGATTCGCACACTCATTGTTTTTGATACTTTATGAATAAACACTTCAGCCTTGCTATCGTTAGTATGTGCTATAAAAAGTTTACAATTCTCACAAGGATACTTTTGTTCAAAAAAATACTCATAACACTTTCTGCCTGCATAAGTATCATTTTTAACATTCAATAATTTCCTTGAAGTATTATTAGCATATAATACATTATGGTTGATCGCGTCTATAACATAAACTGCTGTCGCAGTAGCATCTAAAATATTTCTTTGAAGTCCAAACCTTGACTCAGAATTCTTTAATATTTCTTTATTATATAGAATATGCTTTATACGAGCCAAAACAACTTCAGCTGAAACTGGTTGGCATATATAATCATCCGCTCCTATACCCAAAGCCGTAATTTCATCATGTGAATTACCAGCGTCCGTAACTACAAGAACAACAAGACTTTGGTATAAATTATTGCTCCTTATTTTTTGTAAAAGCTCAAGTCCGCTCATCTTAGGTAAAAGAAGTTCGAGAATCATAACCTTGATATCATAATCATTTTCCAAAACAGCAAGTGCCTGATAAGCATCAGTTACACTAATCACGTTATACTCTTTTGCCAAGACCTTAGTAAGCTCTTGCTTACTATCTTGCTTATGATTTACAATCAAAATTTTGCTTTTCATAACATAACCACTCACTTTTCCAATAAGCTTATACTATCGCCCCAATTTTGCAATAATTATACCTATTTCATATAAAACAATCATAGGCAAAGCCATTAAACACTGACTCATGACATCTGGAGGCGTAAGGAAAGCAGCAATGACAAAAATAGCTAAAATTATATATTTCCTCAAACTAATAAGTTGTTCTACTGATACAACGCCAATTTTGCACAATACAAAAATAACTACAGGTAACTCAAAAACAATACCAAAAGCCATAACAAAACCAAACAGGAAACCTACATATTGGCTAATTGACAACATAGGAGTCGCTAAGTTTTCTCCCATGAACACAAAGAATGTAATCGCTGATAAAAAAACAATACTGTATCCAAATGCTATTCCTACTATAAATAAAATAACAGAGCCTATAGAAAACATAATAACTGCTTTCTTTTCATTTTCATACAACGCCGGACTAACAAAATCCCATATATTCCAAAAAATCACTGGTGCTGATACAACCATGGCTGCTATAAATGAAACTTTTAGCTGGGCAACCAATGCCTCTGACAAGCCTAAGTATATAAATTGAATTCCACGACTTTTTATCGGAGCAGTTAAAAGCTGCATCAAGTCACTGGCAAAAAATGTTGCTATAACAAAAAAACTTATACATAAAAATCCTATGCACCACAATAATCTTTTTCTCAGCTCCTGTATATGCTCTTTTAACGGTGCTTCATAAGTCACAACACTATCAAAAGGATCTTTAACATAATTATTCTTTTGCTGATTTACTGTCATTTTCCTCACCCTCTTTTGCCTCAGCATTTCCAGGGTTTTTTACTTCTTCTTTAAATTCTCTAATACTTGTTCCTAAAGCTTTACCTAAACCAGAAAGTTTGTTAGAACCAAAAACCAAAATTGCTATTGCTAAAATCAGTAAAATTTCTGTTGCACCTAAACGCATGATAAAACCGCCTTTCCGATAAATTCATAACCAAATTATTTATCATTCATTGCATGTTTAATAACATCATCTTGAACCTTTTGGAAGTCATCACTAAGCTTTTGAATATTCTCTGTATCCTTTTTTATATTCTCTAATTCCAGTTCTTCTTCAAATGATTTAGTAACATCCTTCATTAAAGCCCTTAATTTCTTTACACATTTGGCTATTCCGCGAGCAACCTTGGGCAGATCTTCCGGTCCTACTACAACAAAACCTATAACTAAAACCAACAGGATTTCACCTATACCAATGCTCATAGGACATACCCCTCCTCTTGTATAAATTACAGGAATCTGTCACAAAATTCCGTATATATTATACCATTATGTGACAGATTCTACAAATTTACTTATTTTAGTTGATTAATTTATTCCTTGTCGTCTTTCACTTTATCAATGTTACCAATACGTTTTTTACCTGGCCATAAATCCATAAACCAGTTATGGAACAACATTACACAGATAAAAAGAATGCCAGGTGCCATTGGGAATTGCTGAGGATGAGAATAAGCAGCTTGAGTACCAAGCATAGAAGGGCTAAATTTATAGTACAACCAATGGAAAACAATAGTACTAATAATAATTATGATAAGACGCAGTGCGATATTTCCTGCAACGCCATAATTTTTAGGACCATTATCAAAGTAGAAGTTTAAAATCATGGCAGGAATCAACATCATAATTGCCAATTCACCACTATGCAGATAGCGCCAGTCAGGCGCCAAAATTCTTTTTGCACCATCAATAGCAGGACCCCAAGAAATCTCCTGAATAAAATTAAAGGTTACAAACAGCAGTACTGCAAAGAAGAATACGCCGAAGAAACCTGCAACGCCACGCCAAATCTTATTTTTAATCATTACAAACGGATAACGATCAAAAGTAACTTCCAGCATCCAAATTGCAACAGTACCGCACATTACCCAGCCTACGTTAAAGTTGCCATGTAAGGTGTGCGCAAAATCAAACCACCATGGATATGCTGCTGCATATTCCTGCCAAGGCCAAAATAATACATGATAATGTGGATGCATCAAGCAGAAAAATGCCAGTACAGAGAACAAAGCTGTTACACAGAAAACTGTAATACCTCTAGCCGGCTGCTTCATGTCCTGCCACGGATGATTTTCAAAGCAAACAGGAACGATCGGGCTAAGCCAAGAAGCAATTGCTGCAAACATCAAAATCGCCAAAGAGGAATATTCACGGGCAAAGAATTCTGTCATGCCTTTTCCAACTAGCTTATCTACACTAAGATACGGAATTGAATACAAACCTAAAAAATTATAGAAGAAGCCCCAAATTACCGCACCTACAATTGCAAAGTTAACAGCAACAAGCACAATACCCGTAATCACAGGATGTGTGTTTTCACGCCATTTCAAACTAAACGGCCAGAAGTTAAAAATATATGCTTGCCAAATAGCAACAATCAAAATCCAACGAATATACATATATCCGTATTGTGGGGTATACCATCTCATAATACCCCTAGGATCCATAAATACCCACCACAGAGCATAAAATATTAGGAAAGAAAACAGAACACCAACAATACCACGAATAGGCTGAGGCATCTTATTTTCCATAATACGACTATCAAGCCACATATGATCTTTGAGATTGATCATCTTTTTTCGCCTCCCACATATTATCCAAACATAATCTGGTCACCGTTGCCCAAATAAAGCTTTTTCTTACTCTTAAATCTTGCAGTTCCCTGTACAACTGGCATACCAGCCAACACCATTTTTTCTGCTGTAAGATATCCTGTACAATGGTTACATCCAAGAATTTCAATACCGTAACCAGGTAATGCTTTAATTAAATCATCATACTGCGGATCCCAGTCTTCAAAAGGAGAAATATGAAGTCCGCCTTGAATACCGTAGATCTTATCGCCGCCTTTTACAGTATGCTTAATTTCTTCCAAGAAAGAAATTATACCCATATGGCAACAGCCAGTAACCGCTACAAGACCTTTACCTGCAACATTAAATACTAACCCCTGTTCACCTGTTACACGAGTAATAATAGCAGAGTCAAAAGTAATAGATGCTGCGCCAGGGAACAAAGGATGTACCTTACCAGATTCACGTACTTCTAACGGACCAGTATGAGGATAATCATTCTTAACACCTGCAACTGGGAAATTGGCACCTTTCAAAAGATCGAAGCCTTCTTTATAGAACCCTTTTGGTACAATTACAGGAATATCTGGACAGTGCTTCATTACAGATTCTACACCCCAATAGTGATCAAAATGCTCATGACTGACAAACAACATGTCAATCTCATGATTTTCCAACATTTTGTCAACACCTTCACGTTTAAAGCATTCATCCATCCAAGCAGTATTCCATCCACAATCAAGCAGAATTTTCTTTTTAGAGCCATCCATAAGCTCAACATCAATCAATGTACAGAAACCACCGGAGTTATCACCATTGTAACCTTCTTTAACACCTTTATGAGTCCAAGGGATAATATATTGGTTAACCAACAATCCACCTGCATCCTTCATATCCTTTACAACGCGTGCATTATTGAACCAACTAGTTTCAGATACAACAGTACATTTCACACTTTTGCATTCACCAATATCAAAAGTGCCAAGCGGTCTTTGGGGAACAAATACATCTTTTAATACAGTTGAAGATGCTCCAGCCATAGCAAAATAGCCTGTAGTTCCACCAATTGCCAAGCCTTTCAAGAAATCTCTTCTAGAAACACCCATTTTAATACTCCTTTCAATTTCTAAGCAGCCTTAGTAGAGAACATCAGAGCCGAAACAATTTGAATAGTTAAATAGAACAAGCCTGCGCCCACGAGCAATCCTGCAATAAATCCAGGCCAACTAAATTTACCGGTATTCTCACGGCTTTGATCAGTCATTTTATTCTACCTCCTTTCCACAAATATAAGACATTTTAAGCAATTTAACATTTACATCAGATTCACACTTTAATTGCTCATTAACTAAAAAATGCTTGCTTTCTCCTGCTAATTCCTTTTTTTCTATTAAAATGCAGTTGATCGACAGAGCATTTAAAAACTTACTAATAAAGAACTTCGTGAATTTCTCAACAAAAAACGAACCAAAAACTTCTCTATCTAATCCTCCTGGTGGAACAACTTCAACAAGATTACCATCATTGTCAAAAACTTGTATTCCTTCTTCGACATATTCTTTATAAACATTCTGTGATGTAACCTCTATCATTTTTAAATTTTCTTCAAAGATAAATTTAATACTACCAACAATAAAGGTTTCTGATGATAAATGATTCCTTAACGTGAGCTTAGGAATACCTTTTTTACGAACTATCTGCTTACTACAGCAATGATGATGTACATGCTCTTCTTTATCTTGTGTACTACCACCACAGCAAGGGCAAACATCAGGACTTTCAGGAACAATTATTGTAGAATCATCAAATATACTGCTCACTCTAAGAAATTGCTCCTTAACCGAAAATTGCTCAAACTCATCTTCATCAACATCAGGGTAATATCTTATATCTAACTTGCAAACCTCTCCATCGTTTGATTCAGATACTTCTTTTAACTTTAATTCATAGACACCGCTGACAGATGATAGCCAATAATACCAAGTCCCTTCTTCTCCATCAACTCTACTCAAATAATCTAGACCAGATAGCGCTTTTTCATTATGCAGAAGTAAGGCCCCATTGCTTAATAATCCACATATTTTACTCAAAGCCCTTAACCCCCTTTATTGCATAGATCTCTTTAGCTAAAGTCATCTTATCCTTACCAGCAACGTCTATGTCTAATTGTTCTGCAGCTTGAACAAGCATATCATATGAAACTTCAGAAAGTAGCGGATAACATGATTCAAAGGAATCAAAATAATTTTGAGTATTCTTAGTTATACCAGATGCTTCGGCAAAAGCTTCTCCCATTTTAAAGAAATAAGCTGGAAAGCCTTTTGTAAAAAACGCTCTTCTCTCCATGCTACACACCTCAACCTTTCTTCATAGTTAATCCTTATTTTAATTCTAACAGAGTACTATAATTTATCAATCCTTTCTTCGTTTCTTTTCATACCTTAACACTATGCTTATTTTGACTAATTATCATATTAATCTCTCTTAAACCCTATTTTTCTCTATTTTCTATTCCTATTTTAACGATATGTATTGTAAAACAGCTTTTTTCGAATATATTCCCAATAAGCACTAATAGGTATATGCAGTATCATTCATTAATCAATAAATTTACTTAAAGCTTACTCAATAAGTAAATTAACAATAGGTATGGGCTAAAGCCACACAAAATAAAGCCTAATGAGTTCACACTATTTTGCGTAACTCATTAGGCATTTACTATTCTTATCTATATCTTGTATAATTCGTATCCCTTATCTGTCTTTACCAGCTTACCGGAGCTAAGCCATTCATTCCACGCTTTACCGGCAGCCAAAGCCAATGCTTTCTTCTCCTCAGGAGTCCTTACCCTGCCACGAGTACGTTTATAGGTTCTTGCTTCCGGTGTTAAATTCATTAAATCAGTTCTTCTTTTTTGCATCCACGCAGATAAATCTGTTACCTTATCTATACTTATAATCGGCAAGCTCCTTTCTGTGTCATTACAGTGCGTTGATTTCTCTTTCCAATTGGCGTACTGCATTCATAACCGTTTCAAATGTTGGAATATCGCCATACAGCATATCTTTCATTGCTTCGTAGTCAGCAGCTAAAGTCCCAAAGCGATACTCCGGAGGAACCAGCTTTAAAGTTCCCGGAACAGCTTCCTGATACCTTGCCCAAGCTCTTGGATAAAACTTCATTTTGAAATCCACTACTGTTTTTAATAATTCCATCTGCGCAAAAGCAGCTTCCTTCACAGATGACATTGACATACGATACAGGTCGTAGTAATGCCGTGAATAACGCTGCGGCATTTCAGAACCTTCAGGTCTGTGGGCTTCATGGTGCAAAATTGTTGCCTTCTCCCAAAAAGTTCGCTCCGGTGCAACAGTCAGTATTGCTGTATCCTTTTGCTCAAAAATTTTGGGGTAATATATCGCAGCATATGACTCTATATTAGCAATTTTTGCAGGTGTCCAAGCTGCCAGTGCACCTATCTCTAAACGAATTACCTGCAAGGTCGCCGGATTCGTAAACAAGTGCGGATAAGCAAAGATAACTGTCTGTTTGTCTTTTTCATCTATGTATATATTCGCCTCACAATCAAGCACCTTAGAAATCTCTGCTTGAATAACAGGACAAAACTGTTCTGCCAGAAAAATCTCTGCTCTTACATTTGCTTCTTTGTTAAAAGAATCCTGTTTTGTTTTAGAGCGCTCTTCCCATGGTTCATCCTTTCCATACCCTAGCACACGCCAATCCAAAATTAGATCTATATCTTCTGAAAAACGGCTGATCAGGTTGAATGCCTTGGAAAGACTAGTGCCACCTTTAAACGTAATAGAATCTTTCCACGGACAGCGATGGAAAAGATAATCCAGCGTAAAGCATACCCAAAAATCTTTTTCTACGATGGTATCATTCAATCCCATTTTATCTGCAGTATTTCGAAACAGTTCTCTCCGATCACTTTCCGGCAATCTTGCTACATTTATCATTGAGTGCCACCTCCACACATTTTACGTATCGTATCATAAACCCAATCCGTAGCTTCCGTTGCTTCTTTCAGGCAGGCTTGTTTTTCGTCATCAGATAGCTTTTCAGAAAGTGTCTGTATGATATCCGGCGTTACATTTGATTTACCAAAAGTTTTTAGTGCTTGAATCACCAAGCTAGTCATATAGGATAGACCAGTAATTTCCTTGTTGGTTCTATGCTTAAACTCCAATTTTGTAGAGTTCCACTCGTATGTCTTATAAGGTCCATCGCTGATGTATGACCAAACTGCTGTTACCTGTGTCGAAATTCCCAACAAATTAAGAGCTGTATTTCCACATGGCGCAATAGTCCAATGATAACTTCGTGCCAATGCTTTTGCTACAGCGTCCGGAGAAACAGCTACATATTCATCAAGTAGCTTGCTATACTTTGGTTTTTCATATACACCTTTTAGTATTCTACGTAATATCCCAGCCTGTGTTAATCTATTCAGATTTCGTCTAATCGTTTCTGGCTCAGCAATATCAGCAAAATCAGAATTCACAAAAACTGCACCATCGTTTGTATTGCTAATTCTATCTTGAATCTGTTTCGAGAATCCTTTTGCCATTATGCTCGCCTCCTTTGTCCCGAATATTATATATTATTCGGGACATTTTTTCAACAGAATTTCTTAATCTTGCCCATAGCATTACCTATTAACGTAGTTTTAATCATCTTCTTACAACCTGAGTATATTCAAAAGCAGCAAACACTTTGTCCCGTTTATTGTATATTATTCGGGACATTTTGTGCAATCAATAATCAGATTTAGTCACTTCCCAATATTTCATTTGGGTTATTACATTGCTTGCTCCGTTTGGCAATTTAGGAAAAGCAAGAAGAATTAATTGTTTTTCCTATGCTTTCTGGTATGGTATAACTGACTTTTAGTAATTTATTGCCATTATGAGAGTAAACAAACATCCTCTGATCAAAAAACACAAATAACTGAACATAATTCATACTACGAAAAAGCTAATGAATTGATTGCAAAACTTACTGAATCCATAAATGTAAATATTCCTGTTTACTGGCAAGATAATGCTCAAAAGCCAATGGATGAATTACAGCATATAGAATTACAGATATATGCTAGTTGGTCATTATAAAGAAGGTTAATTCCTATTTATTCTGCGCATAAAATTTTTAAAAGCCTAATGACCATTATTCACGTAACAATATTTACGCTATTCATTAGGCTTTTAGTATTCTTTTTTGATATAACTTCTAGGATTTCATTGTTTGAGTATATTTTACACTACAAGTCATCCTGATTAGCTTCTATATGATTGATGTCAGGAATACTGATAATTCTTGTAGCAAGTTTTTCTGCCAAAAACTTATTGTGAGTAATAGCTATAATAGACATACCATGTTTTTCTGCATACTCTAAAATAAAGTTCCAAATATGAGCTTGATTTAAAGCATCCAGCATAGTTGTCATTTCATCAGCAATTAAAAGCCTTGTTTCAGGCTTCAGCACACGTGCTACGCAAAAGCGTTGTAGCTCACCACCACTAAGCTCATTAGGCCAACGGTCATACCACTTTTCCTGAATGCCAATCTGACGAAGCACCTCTTCACTAGGTTCACCAGCCTCGAAAAGCGATTTTTTCATTTTCCAACGTGGATTAAGTGCCTTTTCAGGATGCTGATAAATAAGTTGGATAGGACAAAAGCAGTTTTGCGGTAAATCATGATTATTCCAAAGCACCTTACCTGATAAAGGCTCCAAATACCCTGCAATAATTTTTGCAAGAGTACTTTTGCCATAACCGCTAGGACCAAGTATTACCACTCGCTCCCCCTGCTCAACCTCCATACTCACATCCTTTAAAATCCAAGGACCGTTACCATATCGGAAACTAACATTTTTCACCTCAAGAACGGCCACATTCACACCTCATTTCTTTTTCATCTACTTTCCATACTGCAGAACTTAAGCCACATTCAGGACATTTTTCCAAATGGAATCCGTTTTGAGGCAATGCTTGAAAAAGTGCCTTACTGTAAGGATGTTTAAGCCCATCGCCATTTTCCTTAAAATACTTTGTTTCAGCAGTTTCTACAACACGACCATCATAAAAGATAGCAATTTTGTCGGCAATATTAATTGCTAAATCAATATCGTGGGTAATAAGCACCACACCCTTGCCTTGATTAGCAAGTTCTCTAAAATCCTTTAATGCTTCTATTGCCATAGAAAGATCAAGTCCCGGAGTAGGCTCATCGGCTATTATCAAATCAGCATCAGTAACCATAGCTGTAGATAATAATACGCGTCTTGCCATGCCACCAGAAAGCTGAAATGGATAATACTTTTCTACTGCCTTCTTTAAATTAAAATGCTCAAAAGCTTTTTCCTGTAAATTTTTTACAGCATCACCCATTATTCCACAAACTTGCTTACCAACCTCCATTAAAGGATCAAGGAATGCTACCGATTGTGGAATGAATACTATCTCCTTTCCGCGTAGCTCAACAATAGACTGACTATCAAGCTTAGTTTTTTTATAAAAAATATCACCCTTTGATTTAGCATTATCCGGCAAAATATCCATAACTGCATGTGCTAAAAGACTTTTTCCAGATCCACTAGAACCTACAATGGCCAATATCTCACCCTTGTTTAAGCTTACGCTCAGATTAGATATAGGCCAGATTATTCTCTTTTCCATATCCCTATTATAGCTTTCAAAACCAATAGACAGGTTATTTACTACTAAAAGTATATTTTCTCTACTGTTCATAGCCTACTCCTATTCACGTGAGCTTTGCGGGTCCACTAAAATTTTCATATAATCACCTATAGAGTTAAACAGATGCACAACTAAAAGCAAAGCTATACCAGGGAAGAAGCCCAACCACCACATTCCAGTTGCCAGATACTTCATAGACTCGGATAGAATTATACCAACTGCAGGTGTATCTAACGATAGTCCATAGCCAAGGAAGGTTACACCCGCCTCATGAAGAATAGCATGAGGAAAAAGCAAGACCAAACCAACAATGTACTGTGGAAAAACATGAGGCACAATATGCTGCATAGCAATATGCAAGCGACTTTTACCCATTTTGCGAGCCACCTGTACATATTGAGTACTTCTGATCTGCATAACCTCAGCTCTGACGATACGCGTCAATCCCGGCCAGTGAGTGCATACAACGCCAAAAATTACACCGTTAGCACCGCCACCAACTGCAATAGATATTAAAAGCAGCAAAACTAAATGCGGCACTCCCATGCAAAGATCAACACAAAAATTTACTGCATCATCTATCCAACCACCAAATATGGCAGACATACTACCTAAAATCAATGCAATAACTGAGCTCAAAAAAGCTGCCATAAGGCCTATCTTGATACTAAGCGACAAACCGCAAATAGTTCGATAGAACATATCTCGTCCTAAGTTATCCGTACCAAAGGGATGTTCAAGCGATGGTGCTAAACGCTTCAAGTCATAGTTTGGAGCGTATAAAGTTGTATCCATAAACACACCCCAAAGACAAATACCTAACAGAATAAATATACCCACTGCAATGAACAAGGTCGTTTTCCTACGAGGATTGAGCCAGATTTTTTTTGTTTTTTCATTAGACACTGCTCTTCCCTCCTTCCCTAATCTGCGGATCAATAACTCCATAAATAATGTTAGCCATCAAATTGCCGAAGAAAATAAAAAGAGAACTACACAACGCAATACTTAACAAAAGCGGTGCATCACCATGCAGGCCTGCATGAACAACGGCATTGCCTAAGCCAGGGTAAGAAAATACCTGCTCAGCCAAAACTGAGCCACCGAAAAGCTCACTAAAATAGTAAAACTGTAGCGTAACAGCAGGCAAACAAATATTACGTAAGCCGTGACGCATAATAATCTGATGAGAAGATTCACCACGGGCTTTTGCAAAAAGCACATAATCTGTTGATAATATATCTATCAGCTTTTGTCTTGTATGCAATGTAATATTAGCAATGCCAGTAATACTTAACGTAAGAGCAGGAAGCACAAGATGGTGCAACTTTTCCATTAACGTAACCTCACTGGATAGCTTGCCTACAGGAGCAGCCAATCCTAACGGAAACCACCCTAATTCTACTGCAAAAACCATTACCACTAATAGTCCTATCCAAAATACTGGTGTCGATGCCAATATCAGACAGAATGTCTTGATGAATTTATCTACCATACTGTTCTTGCGACTGCCAGATAAAATTCCTAGAAGAAAACCTATAACGCCAGTAAGTACCCAAGCTGTGCCCATAAGCCATAAAGAAGCTTCAAAACGCTCAGCAATAACCTTTTTTACAGGCTGATGATAGGTTACAGATTCACCCATATCACCATTTAGTATATGCTCCCCCCAAATAACATATCGTTCGACAGGAGACTTATTCAAGCCCCACTCTTCCGAAATTCTATCGCGTTGCTCCTCTGAAATTCTTGCTTCACCTAAATATGCGTCTATAGGATCTATAGGAGAATAAGTAACCAGGAAGAAGCTTAGCATGCTCACTGAAACTAGTAGTAGTAGCATACGTACAATAGTTTTCCAAAAAAACTTAACCTTCACTCCTTGACCCCCTATTTAGCATCCCACGTCCAAGTATTCATATACTCAACAACAGAAATACCTTGTCCACGTACAGGTAACTTTCCTAGATCAGGAATATTTAAACCCTCCTTAGCAAAGTACACTAAACTGGGAGAAGTAATATATAAAAACGGAACATCTTTATCAGCGAGATTTTGAGCATTAATCCAATGTTTATAGGAAACTGTGGCTTCATCGGCATTTAATGCACTATAAATTTCCTTGTCTACTAAAGGATTTTTATAAGATGGAGAATTTCCAATAACCTGTTTTCCTATTTGTCCACTTTCATAATTACGGTAATAGCTTACAGGGTTAAGATCTACAAATGCCCAACACGTCGGAATAGCACGTGCCTTTCTGGCCACAGCCCAAGCCTCAGATTTAGGATTAATCTTTATGCCAAGTTTCTTAGCATCTTGTGCCAACGCCACAACGGTATTATATCTATCCAAGTCATTACTTCGTCCAGTAATGGTAAACTCTGCTTTTAAGCCATCCTTTTCACGCACACCATCTCCATCCGTATCTTTCCAACCAGCGGCTTCCAAAATCTTCTTGGCTTCTTCGACTTTGTTATCTTCAAACTTAATATCATTACTCCATGGTACATGGGAACTTACACCATATGCAGGCTCTCCCAAACCATTCAAGGCATTTTTTATAATTTCTGCTCTATCAATACCTATATTCAAAGCCTGGCGAATCGCCAAGTCAGATGTAACATTATTACCAATCTTTTCACCATTCTCGCTAGTTTCTTTAATGGTAGGCAGATTAATTGCAAAGCTATCAATAGTCTTTAAAACTAAAACTTTCATACCATTGACCTTAGTACGAGATGATTCACCATTAATCAGTATTAAATCAACCTGGCCTGATTTTGCAGCAGCAAGAGCTGTATCTTCATCCATTTTCAAAATATTAACACGTTTAAACTTAGATTTAGTTCCATAATAGTGTTCATTAGGTTCTAAAATAAGTTGTTGATTCTTTTTCAATTCTACAACACGCCATGGACCAGAACCTATAGGATGATCACCATAGCCATCTTTATAAGCGTGAGCAGGTACAATACCAATTTCAGATAAGCTATAAGGGAATGTCGACCATTTCTTTTTCAAAGTAAAGGCAACAGTATAATCATCCTTTGCCACAACTTTTTCCAGCATAGTCAGATCTGCTGCTGAAGCCTGCTTCATAGTTTTTTCAAAAGTAAAAACTACATCTTTGGCAGTCAACGGTTTTCCATCACTGAAAACAGCATCTTTTCTCAGGGTATATGTATAAACTAAACCATCAGCACTTACCTTAGCGTCAGTAGCCAAATCAAAAATAAGGTTATTGTCCTTTCCTACAGTTAAAATATGACTATGGAAAATATCAGGTGCCCATACACCATAACCAATAGTTGGGTCAAATTTTCCTGCCACTAAATTAGCACCAACAGAAATTGTTAACTCATCCTTAGATGTGGTTTTTTTATTGCTATCTCCACCACAGCCAGATAAAATCATTGAACCAACCACCAACGATGTCAGCAATACATGTTTAAAATTCACACTGATTCCCCCTTTTTAGTACAGAATATCTTATTGGTAATTATACCAATTATCATTCTACCTTATATTGTCTTTGGCGTCAATAAGTATTTACAACTGGGAAAATATTGAAAGTAGCAAAATCAAATTTTGTTATGACTTTTACAACAATTTCTCAGTTTGGTATAACAGATAACAGTAAAATTTTTTTCTTCAAAGAGCCATGTAACGAATTTTTAATAGTCTATTGCCAGTGCTAGAGTAAAATCTTTGAATTTTTTATATTTTTTTGTGAAAAAATTGATGATACTAAAAACACCAAAATCAAGCCAAATTTAGACCGCCGACAAGCGATTTTTGGCATTTAAATCCTAAAAATTCCTGCTCACGAATTTTTGCAAATGAAAGGTAGCACTCTATAACGCTGATGCTCTGCTAGCGCCTTTTTTTACGGAAAAAAACTGCTTCTAAATTGCAATAAGAAGTTGCACACTTTTTGAAAATTAAGATGCATAGATCTT
>OGIV01000933.1_pt1 | contig 19142 bp, 16 predicted proteins | sample 1571861 | NCBI WGS metagenome assembly OGIV01 (sample SAMEA2582099, study PRJEB24529) | metagenome | biome: Human gut stool | place: China | collected 2011 | reverse complement strand
TTCGGCGGTGACCTATGCACTTTATATCTTACTGCCTGCTAAAGCTATTGAAAAATGGGGCAGTTTGATTGTCATTGGTTTAGGCCTGTTGCTTGGTGGTTTGATCTTTCCGATTGCTATCCAAGCTTGGAAGTATAAGCTTCCTTTGACCGGTGGAAATCTCTTAGCGCTTTTTGGTTTGGTCTTCATTGGGACAGTCTTTGCTTACACCATTTTCCTTAAGGGGACGACCATGGTTGGAGCTGTCAAAGGGAGTCTCTTGGCTTCGGTGGAACCCGTAGCATCGGTCATTTTGACCGTATTAATTATGGGCGACCATTTCTTTGCCATTGATGTGGTTGGAATGATTTTAATTGTTCTTGCTGTCATCATCATATCGCTTAAGAATTTAGTTGCCCTTAAAAAACAAGGAAAAATTCAGAGATAAGAATGGAGCCTGAGTGATTGTGGCTCTTTTCTTTATTGTTCTGTAAAGGCTGTTCTTAAAAAATAGGACTTAAGTCCCACACATAAACCTTAAAAATATGGTAGAATAAGAGGTAAACTAACATTTTGGAGAGAAAATGAGTATAGACGATTATAGGCCCCAGTTTATGGTGGAGGCTGTTTATGATTTGAAACCTGACCAGCTACGTGAACATGGTATTCGTGCCGTCTTGGTCGATTTGGACAATACCTTGATTGCTTGGAACAACCCTGATGGGACTCCTGAGCTACGTGCTTGGTTGGATGAGATGACAGAGGCTGACATTCCAGTGGTTGTGGTCTCTAACAATAAATATGAACGTGTTGAACGTGCGGTTGCCAATTTCCATGTGGATTTCGTGAGTCGTGCCATGAAGCCTTTCACTAAAGGCATTAATGAAGCGATTGAACGCTATCACTTTAACCGTGAAGAGGTTGTAATGGTGGGTGACCAGCTCATGACTGACATTAGGGCTAGCCACCGAGCAGGTATTCGCTCGATTTTGGTTAAGCCTTTGGTGAAGTCGGATTCTTGGGTGACCAAGTTTAACCGTTGGCGTGAACGTCGCATGTGGAAAAAGATTGAAAAAGCATATGGTCCAATGACCTTCAACAAAGGAATTTAATGGAAGAATTATTTTGTATTGGGTGTGGAGCCCAAATTCAAACAGAAGATAAAGAAAAAGCAGGTTTCACACCTGCTAGCTCTATTAAAAAGGCCGAGGAAACAGGTGAGTTATACTGCCAGCGCTGTTTCCGTCTTCGTCATTACAATGAGATTGTGGATGTCCACATCACTGATGATGAATTTTTAAAATTGCTTCATGAAGTTGGTGATAGTGATGCCCTCGTTGTCAATGTTGTTGATATTTTCGATTTTAATGGATCAATCATCCCAGGCTTATCACGCTTTGTTTCGGGTAATGATGTGCTCTTGGTTGGAAATAAAAAGGATATCCTACCTAAATCCGTTAAAGATGGTAAGGTAACTCAATGGTTGACAGAACGTGCCCACGAAGAAGGGATGCGTCCTGTGGATGTCATGTTGACATCTGCTCAAAATCATCATGCTATTAAAGAGCTAATTCAACGTATTGAAGACCTCCGTAAGGGTCGTGATGTCTATGTTGTTGGTGTTACGAATGTTGGTAAATCAACCTTAATTAATGCCATCATCAAAGAAATTACTGGTGATAAAGATGTTATCACAACCTCTCGTTTCCCAGGAACGACCCTTGATAAGATTGAAATCCCATTGGATGACGGTAGCTATATTTTTGATACACCAGGAATTATCCACCGACACCAGATGGCACACTATCTGTCAGCTAAGGACCTCAAGTACGTTAGTCCTAAGAAGGAAATCAAACCGAAGACTTATCAGTTAAATGCAGGCCAAACCCTATTTCTAGGTGGACTAGGACGTTTTGACTTTATTGATGGGAATAAGCAAGGTTTTACAGCCTTCTTTGATAATAACTTGAAGCTTCATCGTACCAAACTTGAAGGCGCAGATGCTTTCTATGATAAGCATGTTGGAAGTCTTCTCATGCCTCCTGGGCCAAAGGATCTGGCTGAGTTTCCAAAACTTGTTCGTCACGAATTTACTGTCAAAGATAAGACAGACATTGTCTTCTCAGGACTAGGCTGGATCCGTGTCCAAGGAAAAGCTGACCAACCAACCATCGTTGCTGCTTGGGCACCAGAAGGTGTTGGCGTTGTCGTACGAAAAGCGATTATTTAAACTTAATTAAGTAGTTAAAAGGAATAAACATGTCATTAACATCAAAACAACGTGCCTTCCTCAAATCGGAAGCCCACACCCTTAAACCTATTGTACAAATCGGGAAAAACGGTCTTAACGATCATATCAAAACTAGCGTTCGTAACGCCCTTGATGCCCGTGAGTTAATTAAGGTAACCCTTCTTCAAAATACTATGGAAGATATCCATGAAGTTGCTGAAATTTTGGAAGAAGAAATCGGCTGTGATACAGTCCTCAAGATTGGACGTATCTTGATTCTTTACAAGGAATCAGCTAAAAAAGAAAATCGTAAGTTGTCACCAAAGGTTAAAGCCATCCAAAAATAGTTGATGACGTTACTTGGTGAAGGACAAATTAAGGTATATAAATACTTTTAAAGCATTGAAGATGTTAAAAAATCATATAATGCTTGAATAAGAGGAGACGAACATGGCATTAGATCTTGTAACCCCGTTTACAAAGGTTCAACTAGAGGAAGAAATTAAAGATACCGGCCGTAAGCAGGTTGGAATATTAGGTGGAAATTTCAATCCTGTTCACAATGCCCACTTGGTTGTTGCAGACCAGGTGCGTCAGCAGTTAGGTCTTGACGAAGTTCTTCTCATGCCTGAGTTTGAGCCACCTCATGTCGATAAAAAAGAGACTATTGATGAACAACATCGCCTTAATATGCTTATGTTGGCTATTAACGGTATCGAGGGTTTGGATATTGAAACCATCGAGTTGGAACGCAAGGGAATCAGTTATACTTATGACACCATGAAGCTTTTGACAGAGGCCAATCCTGATACGGATTATTACTTTATTATTGGAGCGGATATGGTCGAATACCTACCTAAGTGGCATCGTATTGATGAACTTATCGAGATGGTCCAATTTGTTGGTGTTCAGCGTCCTAAGTATAAGGCTGGAACCTCATATCCCGTTATCTGGGTGGATGTGCCCCTTATGGATATTAGTTCAAGTGCAGTCAGAGCCTACATTAAGAAGGATCGTACACCTAACTTTATGGTGCCGCAGTCTGTACTTGCCTACATCAAGAAAGCGGGGCTCTATAAATGACCTATGAAAAATATCTAGACTATTCTCGTGAAGAACTCCTTGAAAAAGTTCGAGCGGTCATGAGTCCTAAACGCTTCAATCATGTTTTGGGTGTTGAGCGAGCTGCTATTGCTCTTGCTGAAAAGTATGGTTACGATACTGAAAAAGCTGGTTTGGCTGGCCTCCTTCATGATTATGCCAAGGAACTTCCAAATCAGGAATTCATAGAGCTAATCGATAAGTATGAGCTCGATCCTGAATTGAAAAAATGGGGAAACAATGTCTGGCATGGTATGGTTGGGATTTACAAAATCCAAGAAGATTTGGGTTTAACTGATTCTGAGATTCTACGCAGTATTGAAATCCATACTGTCGGAAGCCATGAAATGTCAACCCTAGATAAAATTGTCTATGTGGCTGATTATATTGAGCATAACCGTAATTTCCCTTTGGTAGAGGAAGCTAGACAAGTAGCAGAGCAATCCTTGGATAAGGCAGTTGCTTTTGAAACAGTCCATACGGTAGAACACTTGGCCCACCAGGCTTTGCCGATTTTCCCACAAACCTTGGAAACCTATAATGCTTTTGTGCATTGCTTAAAAGAGGATTAGTAAGTGAAAATAGCTTTTATTATTATTGATGTACAAAATATCTTAGTGGAAACAGGTTTTGAAACACAAAAGCTGTTAGAGAAAATCTCTTATTTACAAGATCAGGCTAGAAAACAGCAGATTGAAATTATCTATATTCAGCATATTGAAACGGAAGAGGCTCTAACCTCGGAAGATTGGAAATTATCGCCACTATTAAAGAGACAGTCTGATGAAAAGGTTTTTCAGAAGCGATACAATAGCATGTTTAAAGAGACTGGATTAAAGGAATACTTGGATCAACAAGGAATTGAGAAACTAGTCTTATGCGGTATGCAGACGGAGTATTGTGTTGATACATCCGTTAAAGTTGCTTTCGAACATGGCTACAAGCTAGTTGTTCCCGAAGGTACTGTTACAACCTTTGATGGAGACGACATTCCAGCAGAAACGATTAATGAATTTTACGAGAACATTTGGGATGAACGTTTTGCAGATGTCTTAGATTACAAAACGATTTTTTAATGAAAGAGGATTAAATGAAAGAAGAATTACTTGAATTGGTTGTCAAAGCTGCTGATGAAAAGCGAGCTGAAGACATTGTTGCCCTTGATTTGTACGGCCTTACAAGCCTAACAGATTACTTTGTTATTTTGAGTGCAATGAATAGCCGTCAGTTGGAAGCTATTGCCGACAACATCCGTGAGAAAGTGAAAGAAGCTGGCCTTGATGCTAGTCACATGGAAGGTGACAACAAGGGTGGTTGGATTCTTTTGGATCTTAACGATGTTGTTGTTCACATCTTTACAGAAGATGAACGTGCACACTATAACCTCGAAAAACTCTGGCATGAAGCACCAATGGTGGATGTGTCAGCTTATTTGGCATAAAAATTGAACTCAGTTGGCGACAACTGGGTTTTGTTGCTTAAACTAAAGATTTAATAGGAAGGATAGAGCCTTGTGTTTGGTTGGTTTGTTAACTGAACACGAGCTAAAAGCTGTGAGAAAAAGATAAACTTTCTTTGTATCTAGCGATTCGGCAGAAAGTTTCCTATTTTCTCTTTGCTTTTGACGCTCTTTGTATCTTAGAAAGGATTTGAACCCATCCTGTAATCGTCGGAAAATAGACAGTTCTATGTCAAATTATCAATATTAAAATTTATTATTTGGCGCAGTAGCTGATTGGACTCTTCATTCGCTTTTTAAGCTCGGAAGAGTACCTAATCAGCCTTGCGGGGGTGAGACAACGAACGATTTTTTTAAGAAAACTCGTTCTGTCTCACTCCCCCTAATTTTCATTCCGATTACGGACGGACTTGGTATCATCATTATGGCTACTTATGAAACTTTTGCGGCTGTCTACGACGCTGTTATGGATGATAGTCTTTACGATTTGTGGACGGATTTTTCGCTTCGTCATTTGCCAAAGACTAAGGACAAAAAGAAATTGCTCGAATTGGCTTGTGGAACTGGGATTCAATCTGTACGTTTTTCTCAAGCTGGTTTTGATGTAACTGGACTCGATTTGAGTGCTGATATGTTGAAGATTGCGGAGAAGCGTGCGTCTTCTGCCAAGCAGAAAATCGATTTTATTGAAGGCAACATGTTGGATTTATCGCAAGCTGGCAAGTATGATTTTGTGACCTGCTACTCAGATTCGATCTGCTATATGCAGGACGAAGTAGAGGTTGGGGACGTCTTCAAAGAGGTTTACGATGCTCTCAATGAGGGTGGCGTCTTCATCTTTGATGTGCACTCAACCTATCAGACGGATGAGGTTTTCCCTGGCTATTCCTACCATGAAAATGCAGAAGACTTTGCTATGCTCTGGGATACCTATGAGGATGCGGCTCCGCATTCTATTGTCCATGAATTAACTTTCTTTGTCCAAGAGGAAGATGGAAGTTTTAGCCGTCATGATGAGGTGCATGAGGAACGCACCTATGAGGTTTTGACTTATGATATCTTGTTGGAGCAAGCTGGCTTCAAATCCTTCAAACTTTACGCTGATTTCGAGGACAAGGAACCGACTGAAACTAGTGCCCGTTGGTTCTTTGTGTCCCAAAAGTAAATATTGTTTTTTTGAAAAAAGTGAACTATATGGTTTTAATTATTTGTTTATATTTTATATTCTATTTTATGAAATTCTTTTTGGATTGCAAATCTGTAATCTATTTTAAAATTAGTACTTTTAAGAATAAAAGAAACGAAGTAAAAGAATTTTTGCAAAGTATTGTCATCCCTTTGAAGAATAGTTTACATTTTCATAATTTTAAACAATTTATTAGGTCATCTTTTATTATTATTTTAGGAACAATAGTTGTAATTCTTTCCATAGCACTATTAGTAATGTATCTAATTCTAAAATTTCCAGTTATATTTTTAAATAGGATAATATGTACTGAAAAAAATACTGGATTTGAATTTTTGAGATATATTATCTTGCCATTTATTTTAGGTATCTTTTTTGTAAAGTATATGGTGAATTCTAGTATTCATGAAACATCATTTAATGTTATTATTGATTTTTATACTAGAATAACAGAACTACAATTATTATTTTGGGTACTATTGCTTTTTCTGCCAATAATCGCTTTCTGTAATTTATTTATGTTTAAGACAAAAAATATGCCATTATATTATAAAGAAATATTCAAATATTTGTATAAGTGGATTCAATTAGCTATGTTTATTCTAATATATATAACGGTAATAGGTACTTATTTTCTTTTATTAGATGAAATAAAAGGGAGAAACAATTCTTTTGATTCTTATACAATTATACCTATATTTATCACGAGTTGTATTACATCTTCTAATATAATCATTAAGTTGTTAACTGTGGTTAATAAAGATAAAGTAAAGAATGAATTGAAATTAAAGCCCAAACGATTTCCGTATAGGAACATGAGAAAATAAATTAAGATATTCGAAAAGTAGGGGAGAGCCTATGACAGTTACAGGTATTATTGCTGAGTTCAATCCTTTTCATAACGGCCACAAGTATCTCTTGGATCAGGCTAAAGGCGTAAAAATCGTTGCCATGTCTGGGAACTTTGTTCAGCGAGGTGAGCCAGCTATTGTGGATAAGTGGACTAGGGCTCAGATGGCTTTGGAAAATGGGGCAGACCTCGTGGTTGAGTTGCCTTTCTTGACGTCAGTCCAGTCTGCCGATTATTTTGCTGCTGGAGCCGTCGATATCTTGTCCCGACTGGGAATTGATAGCCTTACTTTTGGAACGGAAGAAGTCATAGACTATCAGACTTTAGCCGATGTTTATGCTGAAAAGTCAGAGAACATGGAAGCCTTTGTGGAAAATTTACCAAGTGACCTATCTTATCCACAGAAGACACAAAAAATGTGGGAAAAGTTTGCTGGTGTAGCCTTTACTGGCAATACACCCAATCATATCCTAGGCTTAGCCTATGCCAAAGCTTGTGCTGGTAAGGGCATTAAGTTGAATCCTATCCAGAGACAAGGAGCGGGCTATCATTCCTCAGATAAGGAAGTATCTTTCGCCTCAGCGACCAGTCTACGTCTCCACAAGCAAGATAGTGATTTTGTGGATAAGTTCATGCCCAATAGCAAACTTTTTCAGACTTCTCCACAGGTCTCTTGGGATAATTATTTCCAATTGTTGGTTTATCAGATTCTTACACACCCTGATTTGACCGCTATTTTTCAAGTTAACGAAGAGATTGCCAGTCGTTTAAAAGCTGCTATCCGTGGAGTTTCTTCTGTGGAGGAATTGGTGGATAAGGTAGCAACCAAACGCTACACCAAAGCACGGGTACGTCGTATTTTGACCTATATTCTGGTCGGAGCTGTGGATAATCCTTTACCCCAGGCTGTTCATGTCCTTGGATTTTCTCAAAAAGGGCAGTCTCATCTCAAATCTGTGAAAAAGTCTGTGGATATAGTGGCTCGGATTGGAAGGGAACCTTGGGATATGCTTACACAACAAGCGGATAATGTTTATCAATTAGGTAACCCCGAGCTTTGCGAACAAAACTTTGGACGTGTACCGATTAGAGTAAAATAGTTTTATAGAAGGTCTACCTTTGGTAGGCTTTTTCTTATTGTTTCTTTACGAAGACTTGCTTATCAATTCTTAGTAAGTCAGAGTGATAATCTTTTTTGTGATATAATTAAGACAATTATTTACATAAAACTAGGGGAATATAATGCCTAATTTCAAAAATAAATTACCATTGTTTCAGAAAAACGATGTACAGATTTCAAATGTAGTCAATACAGTCTGGTCGATTGCTAATACATTACGTGGAGCTTATCGTGCAGATAAGTATCGAGATGTCATCATTCCAATGTTTGTCTTGACTCGTTTAGAAGCTGCCTTATTGCCAACGAAAGATGAAGTAGTTGCTCTTTATAAGTCAAATCCCAATACACCAGAGAAGGTTCTTGAGAATAAAGCTGGCTACAAATACTACAATGTCAGTCCTTTTACGCTAAAAAATCTCCAAAATGATCCCAATGCTATTGAAGAAAATTTTATTGCCTATCTAGATGGTTATTCTTGTCGTGTGAAGGATATTATTGAAAATCTGAAGTTTAAAGAACAGGTCCACACGCTTGCACAGTCTGGGCGTCTTTTTACTGTGATTAAGAAGTTTTCTGAGATTGATTTGTCGCCAAGTTCAGTGGACTCTATGGTGATGGGCTATATGTTTGAGGATATTATCCGTCGTTTTTCTGAAAATGAGGAAGCTGGATCACACTATACACCACGTGAGGTCATTGCTTTAATGGTTAATTTGCTCTTGATTGAGGCAGATGAAGAGTTATTTGTCGATAAAAAAGAGTTGAAAATCTTAGATATGGCCGCTGGAACAGGTGGTATGCTGGCTACAGCCAAAAGTTATATCCGTCAACTAGATACAGGAGCAACTGTCCGTCTTTTTGGTCAGGAAGTTTTACCTGAGACTTTCGGGATTGGTCGAGCTGATATGTTGATTCGTCAAGAAGATTCGGATTATTTTGTGAAGGCAGATACTTTGAAAGATCCAGACCCATTTCCAGATACGAAAATGAATTTCGTCATTGCTAATCCTCCGTTTGGTCAATCGTGGGGAGGGAAAGATGCGGATGATGGAGTAGAAGAAGCTGTTAAGGCGGACCATAACCTCTTTACGAGTACAAAAGGTCGTCAAGGGCGATTCGTAGCCACACCAGGCACTGGCGATGCCCAACTTCTTTTCCATCTTCATGGTTTGGCTAAATTAGAAGAAAACGGACGAGCTGCCATTATTTCAAATGGTTCACCTCTATTTTCTGGAGGTACTTCATCTGGAGAAAGTCAAATCCGTCGTTATATTCTTGAGAATGACTTACTAGAAGCTATTGTCGCCCTACCTGGACAGTTTTTCTACAATACAGATATTGGGATTTATATTTGGATTTACAATAAAAACAAATCCCCTGAGCGTCAAAATAAGGTACAGTTTATCGATGCGACCGATGAGTTTGTTCCTTTACGTAAGTCTCTGGGGAAAAAGCGCCGTGAATTATCTCAAGATAATATCCGCCAAATCCTCCAATGGTATGATGATTTCAAAGAAAATGATCATGTGAAAATCTTTGATAAGAATGAGTTCCTATACCGAGAATATACTGTCATGCAACCTCTGCAACGTCGTGGTTGGATTACTGAAGAAACCATTGAAAAGGCAAAAAGTGTTTCTTTCCTAGCTAGACTATTTGACGAATATCAGTATCAAGAATTACTAGAGATGGAACCACGTTCAGCCAAAGATGAGAAAAAATTACAGGACTTTGAAGTTGGAAGGGCTAAACAAGAGGTTATCTTAGATGCTCTTCGTGAAGGAATCACTGATGACAGTTATCCTAACTTTGAAACCTTTGTCCAAGTAATTAAGGACTTGTTGGGTGATATCAAGGTAACGCCTACTAATATCAAAGCCCTAGCACAAGCTATGAGTGAAATGGACAAGACCGCAGAAATCATTCGAACTAAGAAGAAAGACAAGCCTAATGAGATTGCTGGAGGGATTGTCTATGATAAGACGACAAAGGATAGTGAAATCGTTAAGCTGACAGAGGATGTTGAAGACTACTTTGCACGTGAGGTCTATCCCCATGTACCTGACGCCCACTACTGGTTTGATGAGAAAAAGGGCTATGGAGCCGAGATTCCTTTTACCCGCTATTTCTATCAATACCAAGCACCAGAAAGTGCAGAGAAGCTCTTGGCGGAGTTCTATGACTTGGAAGCAGAACTACAGACTCTCTTGGAGGAACTAAAACATGATTAGGATGAAAGAGAGTGGCATCGACTGGATCGGACAGATACCAGAAGAGTGGGAAGTAGTGAGACTTCAAGATGTAGGGGACTATAAAAAAGGTCCATTTGGAAGTGCGATTACTATTGATATGTTTATCGAAAAAAGTCCAGGCTCATATAAAGTTTATGAGCAGAAAAATGCAATAAGAGGCAATTGTGAAATAGGTGAAGCTTATATTCCTAAAAATGTTTATAATAATCTGAAAAATTTTTCAGTATATCCTCTGGATATTATAGTTAGTTGTGCTGGAACAATTGGAAAATGCTATATTTTACCTGAAGATTGTGAACAAGGAATTATTAATCAGGCTCTAATGAGAGTGAGAGTAAATAAAAGCGTTAATTTAGAGTATTTTCTTTATATTTTTGATATTGTTTTATCATATGCTGCTATCAAATATAGCAATGGAAGTGCAATTAAGAACATACCTCCATTTAATGTTCTTAATAAACTAAGAGTAACTTTGCCTTCAAATATTGAGCAACTTCAAATTGTAAATTATCTTGATAAGAAAATATCCATGTTAGATAAAGCTAAAGCATTACTGGAGGAGCAAATTCAAAAACTCAAAGACTACCGCGCAAGCTTGATTTATGAGACCGTCACTAAAGGACTGGATAAAACAGTCCCACTGAAAGATTCAGGAATCGACTGGATTGGACAGGTGCCTGAAGGGTGGGAAGTAGGAAAAGTTAAGTATTTTTCACAAATTTCTGCTGGAGCAACTCCTGATAGAAATAATTCGCTTTTTTGGAATGGAAGTATTAACTGGATGTCATCAGGCGAGGTTAATCAGGGCATTGTAAAGTATACCTTTGAAACTATTACAGACCTAGCATTAAAAAGAACATCAACAAAATTACTTCCCAAAGGGACTGTCATGCTTGCATTAAATGGACAGGGAAAGACGAAAGGAACAGCAGCTGTTTTAGCAATTGAATCAGCTTCTAATCAATCTCTTGCATCATTTATAGTTGATAATAAAATATTGAATAATATGTATTTATATTATTTTTTTGTAGCAAACTACTATAACATTAGAGGGCTGAAAGGCGAGGATAGAGATGGTTTGAATTTGCAGTTAGTTTCAAATATAGTTATTCCTCTATTTGAAATCGAGGAACAACAAAAAATTGTCGATTTTCTTGATAATAAAACGGATAGAATTGATAAACTAATTAAAATCAAGTTCAAGCAAATTGAAAATATTAATAAGCAACGACAAACTCTTATTTATGATTATGTGACAGGAAAGAGGAGGATATAATGGATACAGAAATAGGAGAATACGGCTATTCTATTCGATGGATTTTTGATGAAAAAGAACTGCATGAGATTGATTCAAGAACATTGTTAAAATCAGAAGAAGCAATTACAACTTTGTTATACTCTGTGGCAAAAGAGTTTAATTTCAGAATAGAGATTAAAGTAAAACCTAGAGAAAAAGGGAGCTTCGACATCTCACATATTGTTACAATATTAGATGAGCATAAAGAAGTGTTTATGCTGATACTCGGAGCTGCAATTAACAAGTTTTTTTCTCCCAATCCGACTCCTAAAAACAGTAATGTTGAAAAAGGAACATTCATGTCTGAATGTTTTAAGAGAATTAATGACGGAAGTTTGACAGAAGCCCAAGCAAATGCTCTAATTGAAAATTTGGGTTTCACAAGAAAACAAAAGAATGCGTTTTATAAAGCAAATAAAAGTGATAATACCATTAGAGAAATAGAAGTTAAAAACACTGATGGAGTTATTGCAAAAATACCTAAAGAGGACTTTGATGATTATATTACTAATCAACAAACTAGCGAAAAAGATATTTTCGATGCCAAAGTTTATATAATATCGCCTGTGTTAGTGCCTGGAGTGACAGAAAAGTGGATAGGTGTTTATGATGGAAATAAAATTCGCTTTAGTGTCAAAGATAAAGAGTTTCTAGAAAAATCTCAGCATAAAGTTATCTCGTTCAACACAGGTTTTTTCATAAAATGTAAATTACGAAAAACAGATAAAATTATTAATGGGAAAGAGCAGACTATATGGGAAGTATTAGAAGTTACTCATTATGCTGTTGATGAAGAACATGTTGTTAGATTTGAACGCCTTGTCAAATCTAAGCACAAAGAAATTCCAGGTCAAATGACGTTATTTGACTGATAGATATTTGATTGTAATGTATAGTAATAATATAATTTTAAAATCAAGAAAGTGAGAAACTATGGCAAATTTGGGCTTAAAGGAGCGATATGATTTCCAGCAGTGGATTATTAAAGACTTGAAAGAAAAAAATGGTTATATCCAACGGGATACTGCTCAGTACAATCCTAGATTAGCCATGGATGTGGACCTCTTGTGGGATTTTCTGATGGAGACCCAGGAGGAGACCATGGATTATCTCCTTAAAAAGTTGAATAAGGATACGATTATCAATTTAATCAATAAAGAAATCGTCAAGGGCGGCTTTTTGTTCGCCTTAAAAGAGGGGGTCTTTATTGAAAACAAGCAACTCCGTCTCCTTTATCGTAAACCTGCGACCAGTTTTAATGAAAAAGCTGTAAAGCAATATCACGCAAATCGTCTATCTGTCATTGAGGAAGTGGTTTATGAAGAGAGTGACCGTATTGATCTTGTTATCTTTATCAATGGATTAGCCTTATTTGCTATCGAGCTTAAGTTTAATCCTAGTGGTCAATCTGTCCAAGATGCCATCAAGCAACTCAAAGGTCGTAATGCTAAGAATCGTCTCTTTCGTTTTGAACAAGGTGTTCTAGCTTCTTTTGCTGTAGATGCCTTGGAAGTCTACATGACCACACAGTTAAAAGGACAAGAAACCTACTTCCTACCTTTTAATATGGGGAAAGGTCAAGGGATTGATATGGGAAGTGGTAATCCTCATAATCCTGATGGTGTCGATACAGAGTATTTGTGGTTAGATGTGATGACCAAGGATAGTATCCTCCAGCTGATTGAGAGCTTTATCTTCTTTGAGATTGATAAGAAGGATCCGAAAAAGAAAACACTGATTTTTCCAAGATATCATCAGCGTAGAGCTGTTAGCCGCTTGCTTGAAGATATGAGGAGTAATCATACTGAGAGTAATTACCTAATTCAACATTCAGCTGGTTCTGGTAAAACAAATACAATAGCTTGGCTGGCACATAGTTTGGTGTCTCTACATGATGAAGAAAACAATAATATTGTAGATACTGTATTGATAGTGACTGATCGTATTGTTGTTGATCGTCAGTTACAAGATGCGGTTAAGCAGATTGGTCATAAAAATGGTGTGGTGAAGGTTATGGGAAATCGAGAGACTTCAAGTGATTTAGCTGATGCCATTGCGGGGAATACAAAAATCATTGCGACGACAATCCATAAGTTTGCACAGATTAATCAGTCAGATTGGATGTCTGTGGGCAATACTGCTAACAAGAAGTTTGCTATTTTGATTGATGAAGCTCATAGCTCTACGACAGGTTCGTACATGAGTTCTGTTAGTCAAGTCTTAACCGAGACTGATATTGAAAATGGAACGATTGAAGAGCTTCAGGAGGTCACAGCAGCAGATGCTATTGAGAGAGAAATTGCTCGTACAGGTAAACAAGCTAATGTATCTATTATTGCGTTTACAGCAACACCTAAAGCAACAACATTGCAACTATTTGGTACGACTCAACCAGATGGCTCAAAAGCTCCATTTGATGTTTACAGTATGAAACAAGCTATTGAAGAAGGTTTCATTCTCGATGTTTTAAATAATTACACTACTTATAAGACCTACTACAGATTGAATAAAGCTGTGGAAGAAGATCCTGAATTAAAAACCACCATTGCCAAACGCAAGATTGCAAAATTTGTGGAATTATCTGATGAAAACATTGACCAAAAGATTGAGATTATCATGGATCACTTTATCAGTCATGATATCATGGCGGAACTAGGTGGACAGGGAAAGGCGATGATAGTAACGTCAGGGCGGGAAGCCGCAGTTAAGTACCAGCTAGCTTTTAAGAAGTATTTTAAAGAGCATAGTATAACAAGTATTGGGACAATGATTGCTTTTTCTGGAAGAGTCAATTATTTAGGAAGTGAATACTCTGAATCTGCTATGAATGGCTTCAAAGAAGATGATTTAAAAGATAACTTTAATACTGATGATTATCAGGTCTTGATTGTTGCTAATAAATACCAAACAGGGTTTAACCAGCCCAAGTTGGTAGCCATGTATGTGGATAAAAAATTACGTAATGTTGCAGCTGTTCAGACGCTATCTAGACTAAATCGGATTTTTAGAGGTTACAACAAGAAAACCTTTATTCTTGATTTTAAAAATACTTATGATGATATTCGTGCAGCTTTTGCTCCTTATTATCGTGAGACAATCTTGGCTGATACAATTACTCCAAGTGATATTCTTGATTTGGATAGAAAGATTGACGAATATAGTATTTTGGATAATAGTGTTGTTCACGAGTTCAATCAGTTCTTATACCAGGAAAAAAGGTCCAGTCGAGAAAAGCAAAAAATGGTTGCTCTTCTTAATAAAGGATATGATAGAATCAAGAGGTTTGATGAAAAAGAACAATTGTCTATTAGAAGAGTGATTCGTAGTTTTATACGTATGTATACCTTCTTAATTCAAGCTACTGCATATCAAAACGAGATGTTACACGAACGCTATAATTACCTTCAAAGTCTTGTTAAAATGATTGATGTTCGTTTGGGTGGTAATGATTTTACGATTGCTGATAAAATTGTAGTTGATTACATGAAGCATAAGCAAACTGGTTATTTTACTTCATCTCCTGAATTGGAGAACGATCCAGAGTTGAAACTACCAAAACCTAATTTAACTTCTATTACGGATGAACAAGAGAAGCGCCTGTCAGAAATTCTAGAGGAAATAAATGAACAGTTGGACTTGAATATTGATCCAGAAGTTGGAATCAGTGGAGCAGTCTCTATTCGCGAATTGCTGAAGAAAAATGCAAGACTTAAGCAATCAGCACATGTTAACTCTCGTGAAGATTTTAAGTTTGCTTTTGAAGAGGAAATAGACAATGCATTAACAGAGGGCTACTCTCAAAGTCAAGATTTGTTTGGAGCACTTCTGAATAATGAGGCTTTTAAAAAGCGTATGGCAAATATTTTTCTCAATGATGTTTATAAGTCTTTAAAAGAAGAGACTTTAGAGAATACAGAAAATAATGTTGATTAGAGCTGATATTGTTAGTTAAAAAAGTGATATAGGTCTACCTCTGGTAGGCTTTTTTGCTTCTTTTGCGAATAAATGTAATAGAAAGGATAAACTTGTACAAGTTCCTGACAAGTTTATTCTTTTGGTATATAATAAAAGAAAAGAGGAAAATGAGGTATGCTAATGGAAGCAGTCGTCTATTCAACGTTTCGAAATCATTTAAAGGATTATATGAAAAAGGTTAATGATGAATTTGAACCTCTAGCTGTAGTCAATAAAAATCCTGATGAAGATATTGTAGTGGTCTCAAAGAGTGAATGGGATAGCATTCAAGAAACATTGCGTATTGTTCAAAATAAAGAACTATCAGACAAGGTTTTAAGAGGAATGGCTCAGGTACGTGCTGGAGAGACTCAAGAACATGCAATAAAGGAGTAGGAAATGTTACTCACTTTTACTGAAGATGCATGGACAGATTATTGTTATTGGCAAAATCAGGATAGGAAGACCCTCAAGCGAATCAATAAGCTGATTAAAGACATTCAACGGGATCCTTTTTCAGGTATTGGGAAACCAGAACCCTTAAAGTATGACTTTCAAGGAGCTTGGTCTCGACGAATTGATGCTGAAAATCGTTTGATTTATATGATTGATGGTAAGAGCGTCGCTTTTCTATCTTTTTAAGATCATTATTAGGTCTACCTTTGGTAGGCTTTTTTACTTTTCGGGAAATACTCTCAAAAAGGTCAAAAAAGATCAAACAAAACCATTGACCTTTACTGACTAATAGTGTATGATAGTTACATAAGGATTTATCTTCCTTATAAGTCTTGTAGCATTAGCTAGATTATTGTAAAAAGGTAATTATAGCTTGGCTACAAAAAAATGATAACAAAGGTCAAAAAAAGTCAAAAAACTATTGACTATTCCTGACCAATGTTGTACAATAGAAACATAAGGAAATGAAATCCTTATGAAGGTTATGTAAATAGCCCATATACCAATAAAAAAGGATTGCAGCTAGTCTGCAAAAATTTTCATCTGAAAGGTCAGTAAAAGTCAAAGCTAAATTCTTGACCCAATCAAATGAAAGGTATATGATAAAATTACAAGGGAAAAGGATTCCTTAATGTATAAGTTTCTTTCTGAAAAAGCTATTCATAGTTTTGAAAGAGGCTTGGAAGTTAGCTATATTGAGAGATTCACAGAAAGAAGGTGGCTCTTATGCTAAATGACAATTTATTTAAGACTGTGAAAGTTCTCAGTCTCCTACCAAGAGCAAAACCTGAAATTATTAGAAGAGTAGTTGAAGCTACTAAAAATTTTTAGGGTTTTGGTCAGTAAAAGTCAAAACTTACACATTAACATAAAAAATAACACTTAAAAAATTTCACAAGAAAACACAAAACGAGGTAATTATATGAACAACAACTTTAACAATATGGATGATCTTTTCAATCAATTGATGGGTAACATGGGTGGTTACCGTTCAGAAAACCGTCGCTACATGATTAACGGTCGTGAAGTGACACCTGAAGAATTTGCGATTTACCGTCAAACAGGTCAATTGCCTGGTAATGAAGGTGAAGCAGTAAACCCAACTCAACAACAAGGTAAAGGACCTAAACAAGATGGTATCCTTGCTAAACTTGGTCGTAACTTGACTGAAGAAGCTCGCGAAGGTAAATTGGATCCTGTTATCGGACGTAACAAAGAAATCCAAGAAGCTTGCGAAATCTTGGCTCGTCGTACAAAGAATAACCCAGTCCTTGTCGGGGATGCTGGGGTTGGTAAAACAGCCGTAGTTGAAGGTTTGGCTCAAGCTATCGTCAATGGTGATGTTCCAGCTGCTATCAAGAATAAAGAAATCATTTCAATTGATATTTCTGGACTTGAAGCTGGTACTCAATACCGTGGTAGCTTTGAGGAAAACATTCAAAACTTGGTAAACGAAGTCAAAGAAGCTGGAAACATTATCCTCTTCTTCGATGAAATCCACCAAATTCTTGGTGCCGGAAGCACTGGTGATGGTCAAGGATCTAAAGGTCTTGCTGATATCTTGAAACCTGCTCTTTCACGTGGTGAATTGACAGTGATTGGTGCAACAACTCAGGATGAATACCGTAACACTATCTTGAAGAACGCTGCCCTAGCTCGTCGTTTCAACGAAGTTAAGGTCAATGCTCCTTCTGCTGAAGATACTTTCAAGATTCTCCAAGGTATCCGTGATCTTTATGAAAAACACCACAATGTTATCTTGCCAGATGATGTTTTGAAGGCAGCGGTAGATTTCTCTGTACAATACATTCCACAACGTAGCTTGCCAGATAAGGCTATCGACCTTGTCGATGTAACAGCTGCTCACTTGGCTGCTCAACATCCAGTAACTGATGTGAATGCTGTTGAACATGAAATTGAAGAAGAAAAAGCTAAACAAGAAGCTGCAGCTGCCAAAGAAGACTACGAAGCAGCTCTAAACGCTAAGGTTCGTATTGAAGAACTTGAAAAGAAAATTGCTAACCATACAGCAGACCTCAAAGTCACTGCAACTGTTAACGATGTGGCTGAATCTGTAGAACGTATGACTGGTATTCCAGTGTCACAAATGGGTGCAACTGATATCGAACGTTTGAAAGATATGGGTCACCGTTTGCAAACTAAGGTTATCGGTCAAGATAAAGCCGTTGAAGCAGTGGCACGTGCCATCCGTCGTAACCGTGCAGGATTTGACGAAGGGAACCGTCCAATCGGTAGCTTCCTCTTTGTAGGTCCTACTGGTGTTGGTAAAACTGAGTTGGCTAAACAATTGGCTCTTGATATGTTCGGTACTAAAGATGCCATCATCCGTTTGGACATGTCAGAATACAGCGACCGCACAGCCGTTTCTAAATTGATTGGTACAACAGCTGGTTATGTTGGTTATGATGACAATAGTAATACTTTGACAGAACGTGTGCGCCGTAATCCTTACTCAATCGTCCTTCTTGACGAAATTGAAAAGGCTGACCCTCAAGTCATCACACTTCTCCTCCAAGTTTTGGATGATGGTCGTTTGACAGATGGTCAAGGTAACACTGTAAACTTCAAGAATACTGTCATTATCGCAACTTCAAACGCAGGATTTGGCTATGAAGCTAACTTGACAGAGGATGCTGATAAACCAGAACTTATGGATCGTTTGAAACCTTACTTCCGTCCAGAATTCCTTAACCGTTTCAATGCTGTCATCGAATTCTCACACTTGAGCAAAGAAGATCTTTCTAAGATTGTAGACCTTATGTTGGTTGAAGTTAACAAGACGCTTTCTAAGAAAGACATTGACTTGGCAGTTAGCGAAGCTGCTAAAGAATACATGACTGAAGAAGGCTACGATGAAGTCATGGGTGTTCGTCCACTCCGCCGTGTGGTTGAACAACAAATCCGTGACAAAGTCACAGACTTCCACTTGGATAACCTTGATGCTAAACACCTAGAAGCTGATATGGAAGATGGTGTCTTGGTTATCAAAGAAAAAGATGCTAAATAAAAAGCATAAAACCTCCTAATCCTATTTATGAAGCAGAGATGTTAAACGTCTCTGCTTTTCTTTTTATAAATTTTTTAGACTTTCCTTGGGTGCTAGGGACGGAAGTGACTTCCTAGCGGATTCCATTCCTAAGATTTGAGCCTGGGTCTCAAATCTTCCGAGTGAGGGAAACATTATTGCTTCTCTCACTTTTAGCACAGCGGAAAGTCTTGTATTGTGTATAGCTGTGA
>OGIV01000918.1_pt1 | contig 19344 bp, 8 predicted proteins | sample 1571861 | NCBI WGS metagenome assembly OGIV01 (sample SAMEA2582099, study PRJEB24529) | metagenome | biome: Human gut stool | place: China | collected 2011 | reverse complement strand
GCTGGCAACGTAAAGCTGCTTAGCCATTATCTCAAATTTTAACGAACTATTGATATTAAACATCATCATAAATCGTATGCCCCATGGATTCTCATTTGTCTCATCATTGATAAGAATAGGAGCATTACGATATATCTTAGCTGTAAGATTTGCATCTTTAGCAGTCCTAAATATTGGGCAAAGTTTTGTGTTCGGATTAAAACGTGCAAAATCATCCGTTCTCAGCGTATAGATACGTCGAGGGTCAAGCAAGTGGTCTATACGAGTAAGGTAGAAGCCACCGCTTACGATACGAGACTCTGTCTGGGCTTTGCCTGCTGTTATAAGACAGAACTTGAAACGGCTGTCTATTTCAAAAAGTTTCTCTCTATTCTCGAAGTCATATAATGAAACCAATCTGTTTTCATCAATCAGCTTAGAGAAGAAATACTTGTTGCTATCATTTACAGCGATACCAGTTGGCAATACAAGTCCCCATGCCTCTTTTGTGAAAGAGAGACATAGTTCTGCAAATAAAGAAGAAAGTTCAAGCTTTCCTACTGCGGTTAGAGGGAAACGTCCAGAGTTCTTTACGAAATTGCTTTGACTTGCAATGCCATTGCAAGCTTGTATAAACTCATTATACAAATCTGCATCTACGGTATGTAGTTTTTCAATTTTCTTTTTGCGGTCTGCTTGGTTGGCTGCTTTTACAATATCCTCATCTTTACCAGCAAACCACTTTTCTTCCTCCATTTGAAGTTTATCCCATGGCGGATTTCCGCACATCACGTCAAATCCCTTGTTGGCAGCGAATACCTCTGGGAACTCCACGCACCAATGGAAGAAGCGATGTTCTTCGGCTATGCGTCCCACTTCGGTCTTGAAGTCGGCTGAGAGCTGACGATAATAGGTAGGCAATGGCTTGCCTTTTTCAAGGCATTCCATTGCATCAATTTCCTGCAGCGCACGCATAACGGTCTTAGTGTATGGCACTTCAGCCTCCAAGTCAAGTTCCTTATCGGTGCAGCCCTTGTCTTTGTATAGCTCGTCTGCTTTTACGCTGTGGTAGAAAGCATAGGTATAGATATCGCAGGCACGTCGCAGACAGTCTACTCGTGCCGATGCCATCAGTTCTTGCCAACGCAGTTGTTTGATGATTTCCTGCTCCAATGTTTCTTCCGGCAAGTGGTTGATGAAGCGAATCTTATCCGCCAAACCAATCTGTGCGATTGACATCTCCTCAATGCCAAAAGGATTCTCGAAGCCTAAAGTAGGCTCGTTGCCGGTATTTCCATTCACAGCTTTTACAGCCTTTTGGTTCAATTTCTTCAATGCCTTCAGCGTGTCCTTGTCCTCAGCGGTCAACGCCTTGTCGGGCACGCCGTCGATAAGCATCTGCAAATCCGAGACGCCCAGCACTGAGTTGCCGCAGCGTATGTGATGGTCGAGGAAAGAAAGCGGCTTGCCAGCGCAATAGCCTTCAATCCACAGCACCACCTTGCATAGCTCCACTGCGTCAGGATTGTAGTCGACGGCATACACGCAACGCGAGATAACCTCGCGAAGCGCCTGACGATAATCCAAGGATGCCGGATTGTCCTCGCCAGTACGGAGCGTGCATACATACCAGGCAATGGTGCGAGCCATCGCCAAGACAATATGTCCGGAGCCGCTTGCCGCATCACAAACCTTCATGTTGAGCAGAGCCTTCACCTTCTCTTCGGTAGTGGCACAGTTTGCCATTTTCTCCTTTATGACAGGCTCGAGGGTGGTCTTGATAAGGTTTTGCACCAAGTCGGGGCGAGTGTAATAAGAAGAAGTGCTCTGACGATCCAATCCACCGACGAAGCCAAACTGCCAGTCGGACGGTGCAACACCCGGCTGTACGAACGGGCGCATTTCGAGAATGCCCTCATACACAGAACCAAACTCCTCAACGTCGAGCGATGAATAGTTTATCTTCACCAGCAGCTGGCGCTCGTCAGTGAACTCGTTGAGAGCCGCGAATGCTGCGAGCAAATCATGGTTGCTTACCTGGCATTGCTTCAGCCAATGCAGGGTTTCGGTGCCAAAGAGCACGCCGCCCAAAGGCTTTATGCCCAACTTCTCACCAAACGTGTCAGGCTCGAAAAGGTGGAAGGTGTCCATCAGTCCCTGCCACAGGTCAGAATACTGGCGTTGCTTCAGGTATGACAATTCAGATAGACGGCGCAGACGGCTTGCCGCATAATACTTCTTGTAGATGTCCTGCCACTGGCACTGCTGCTTGTAGTGGGGCGCATCAACAGAGTCGGGAATCTGATAAACCAGTCCTCTCTCCTCGATGATGAAGAGGAAGAGCAGGCGATAGATGAAGTGGATAAGCTCCTTATTGAGTTTGGGGGCATCCATAGTGCCGTCGGCGAAAGCACGGCGCAAAGCTTCGTTGCCCTCACCCTCAGATGTAAGCACGGCATTGCCAATGGTCTCCATCGTGGTCTGCACGGCACGCGACAAACCGTTGCGGATGCGGTTGCCCGACTCGACGCTCATGTTGAACCAACGCTCCAGGACGCACGGTTCGTCGCCGCTGGTGCGGAAACGTGAAGCATGGAGCAGACGGAACATCAGGCAGAACTCGGTGTATTTGTCCTCCTCCAGCATACGGCGGAGGTCAAACTCTATATAGGTGAGCTTCACCAACTGTCCGGAGTTGCGGATGATACGCAGGATTTGTCCGTTACTGATGATGCCATACACATTCTCCGTGGCGTTGAGATATTCGAGCATGGTGGCATGAGCCGACTTCTTGCGCATATTGCCTTTTGCACGATAGTCGAGCGAACACTTGTCCAGCGTGTTAATGCTTCCGTCGGTAGTGATATTCTCACCAATAATGACAAAGGGCATATTGCCTAAGTCAGTACAGGTGTAGCTGATGTCATAACCAGTGCCAGCTACCTCAATGTTGGCTACTTGGCGGTCAAGTTTATAGCCTAAGCTTTGCAGCAAACGCTCCATCAAGTCGCGGGCACGGCGAGTGCCGTATGGGTCTCTGCCTGCCAATCGCTCATTGCCGGCACGCTCCTTATAGAAGTTCCAGTCGTTGCGCAGGCTGCTCCATACGTAGTCGATAGCCGAAGACACGGAAATGTCCATTCCGAAATCCTGGTCGCGGTTGCCAATGAGCGTGTTGTCGCGCTCTATGTTATGCAGTATGTCATCAGAGAGAAGATGACCGTATATATGAATACTTGTATAGTCCATAAATTTTATTCAGTTACATGCCAGTTACATGCTTAAGACACTGTTATAAAGGGCTTTTAGACTGTTGCGAGGCAATTTGTGGCCGTTCAGTTACATGCCAGTTACATACCTATATATTCCATAATGGATTAAATGTTTATTTTTGGAACAAACAGATAGGCTGCTATCACGTCCATTGGCAATACAGGTTCTACCACCTGATATTCAGACGCCTTTAGATAGGTACGGTATTTAGCGAAAGCATCCACCAGGTGTGAAGCCCTTTCGAGGGCAATCTTGTCAGTGTGTTGGCGAAGTTCTGTCTCGCTGTTTATCCATCGTATTGAATTGGAGAGAAGGGTCTTTTGGGTGGTCATGTCCATATCACCAGATGCCATTGAGTTAAGGAATAGGTGCTTGGCTTCATTCTGTGTGAGGAAATCGTGGTTGTCAATCTTTCCACGATAACCAACGAATATCATCTCCTCACCAACCAACTCACGATTCTCTATCTTCTTGTCTCTAATGACACTGCGCACACGCATAAGCAGAATGGTGGTGCGTTTCGGCACCTCGGCGGTAACCATTACCAAAGCACGGCAAGCGCCAAGTTCACCACTGTTGACAGAGTCGTTGACTACGGCGCGGCTCAAATCCTCTACGAACGTATGATTGCGACCTATGTACATATAGTGCTTGGGAGTGGGAGAGGCGAATGAAATACGTACTACGCCTTTACTTGTTGCTTTGTTGGCGAAGTAATGGCGCAAGTTGGCAGGCAACTCCAAGAGTTGGAAACTATAACAAAGAGGCGTATTGTCCGTATGCACACTAACGCCAACATGCATAAGCTGCTCAATCACGAAGTCGCGAGTGTCTTCCACACCACCTATGACAGACTTCGCTTCTTCCAACGAGGCGGTAAGTCGGGTTGGATCCATCTGCTTGTTGTTGTGTGCAAAGTAAGTGTGTGAGATTTTCTCGTTCTCCTCCATCTTCTTGAGCTGTATTTCCAAGTCTTCATCCTGCTGACGCTTCCATTCCGGGTCGTCGTCGAACAAGGACAACTGCACATAGTCGGTCTTTGTCGGTACCTTTGCGTCGAAGATGCGCTGCATAATTGTCTCCATGAGCGAAGCATCGTTATCGGCAATAGGGAGATATACGCCCAACTTCTTGCGAATTTCCTCTTGTTTTTTATATAGCACATTGAGCACAATGTCATCAACAGGATTGTTCTTGGCATGAAGCGTGGATATAAGGACAGAATCAGCAGTTTGTCCGAAGCGGTCGATACGGCCATTTCGCTGTTCCATGCGGTTAGGATTCCAAGGAAGATCGTAATGTATGACAGCCTCAAAGCCCTGCTGCAGGTTGACACCCTCAGAAAGACAGTCGGTGCATACTAACACATGACGTTCCTCCTGTGACAAGGCATCGATCTTCATCTTGCGTTCTTCATCTGCCAAACGACTGGTGACAATGCCGACTACCACTTTTTTGAACTTCTTGGAGTTTGACAGTTGCTTTGTGATATATTGTCCTACGTATTCTGCTGTTTGTATGTATTGGCAGAACACGATAGGGTTCATGCCACTGTCAAGAGAGAACTTTACAATGTCGAGAGCCTGCTTAACCTTTTCGTCCGCATCGGTCTGCTTGATATGCTCCAATTGGCTGATAAAGCTGTTGAATTCTTTCTTGTCGGCAGACGTTGTGGTTTCCAATGCTTCCGGCACAACATCGTCTGCATTCAACAAATCCTTCAGAGGCTCGTTGAATACATATACCTGCTCCGAGTCATCATCGGTGTTCTGTGCCGACGTGTCTTCGCGCTTGTCAATCTTGTTTCGCAACATACTGATGCCTGCATCGGGACTTGACATCACTCCACGCATCAGGGCCAACAAGTCCCAGTAGATGTAGCGCTGCTTGCGTTTGTCGGCTCCAGACACTTTTTTCATACCAACCTTAACGTATTCAATCAAGTGGCTAAGCAAGTCGCGATAATCGGTGGTGAATGAATATTCGTCCTTGTCAATCTGTACACGCTCAGGGAATACCACCTCATTGCCTAAATACTGCTTGATGTCAGCACGACGACGCTGCACAAAATAATGAGATAGCTCTTCACGCTCTGCGGCAGTTTGTAGCTGGTAGTTTTCAAACTTTGGGTTCAGCAGACCGATGAGCGACTGAAACTCCTCGCTTTGTCCACTATGTGGAGTCGCGGTAAGCAACACCAACTGTTTTTCGGGTTTGTCGGACAAATCCTTCAGCAAGCGATAGCGTTGCTGTTGATACTTGTTGGCACCGGTAGGCTTGGCGCAAGTATGTGCTTCGTCGACGATCACGAAGTTAGGGCAATGATCAAGGAAGATATTGCGCTTGTTGTCCTGCTTCACATAGTCGATGGAGATAACTTGGAACGGAATGTCACGGAAAACATTCTGGTCAGGACGCAGTTTCTTCTCCAAACGGCTGATAGTAGAAGAACGGATAATCTCTGCTTCCAATCCAAACTTGTCCTTGATTTCATTCTGCCATTGCTCACAAAGATGTGGCAAGCATACTACCGCGAAACGGTTAATCTCGTGGCGGTCGAGCAGTTCCTTGGCTATCAGCAGCGACTCCAATGTCTTGCCAATACCGACGTCGTCAGAGATGAGCAGTCGAATTCGTTCTTGCTTGAGTGCAAGGATCAGTGGAACCATCTGATATGGACGTGGCTCAAAAGAGAGTTTGCCTAAGCATTGGAAAGGTCCGGCTATGTCGCGGAAAGACAAACGGCAAGCATTATAAAGCACCTTTGCAGATGCCTTATAACTGTTTTTGCCAATATCGTCGGCAGAAGGACGACGGAAGTTGTAAGAATGAATCTGTAGTTCATCCCCATAGAGTGGAAGATAGAGGCCGATAGTCTCTGCATCCGTACCTCCCAATGGTTTTATTATCATAAGATTGTCCTCTGCTGATTGCTGAACAACCCAAGGACGATTTCTGAATTCTATCAATGTACCAGTCTTATAGTCCATATTGTTTATTTTACTGGAGTGAATATATCTGAATATTGATTGATGAAGTCAGCCAATGGCGTTGCGTAGTGCCAAGCCAAGACTATGAACCCTGCGTCTTCAAGCACCTCACGCTTTTGCATGTCGTCTTGCTGAACCTCTGGACGGTCGTGTGGGGTGCCGTCACAGAACACAACAATACGGTCGCCGTACATAAAGTCAGGTTGTACATAATACTCCTCAGGAAACATCGGCTGTGCCTTATCCGGCAGACGCAGTTGATGGTCATGAAGATACTTTAAAAACTCATATTCCGTAGAGCTGTTATGGTCGCGTGCAGCTTCCAGTGCGGCATACTGCTCATCATAGCTGAGTGTCTGTCCAGCATGATGTAGTTCAACTCTTGCCTCTTGCATCAACTTCAGCGTGTGGTATATCATGCGAATGTCGATTTGCTGATGGTAAGGCTGATTGTAGTAGTTGAGCAAATTGGAGTAGTCGGCAGGGGACAATTCGTTTATCTCGTCCTGTGTCAGTTCAGGCTTGTTAAAGCAAATGTCGTATGCCCTTTTCACAACATCACGATAAGCCTCAGGCTCATGCACAAGTCTGCTAAGCACTCCCAAAGACCCTTCTGCATTCTCATAAATAAGAATGTTTGGCGTTGCTCCTTCTCCCATAATCTCTGCCCCCATCTCGCTTCCTTCTATTTGGAACACATCCTCTATGGCTTGCTTAAAGGCATAAAGGAAGGTACGAACAGCCTCTTGTTTTCTTAACAGCAAGGCTGTCAATGGTTGTATGTATATGGCATTGGCTGTGGATTCGGCAAAAAGTTTCACGAACTTCGTTCTGTCAGCTTCCTCCGGATTGTTGGCGGCTTCTTCCTGAATGCGTGACAGGCGTGCGTTGCTAATCCAATCACCAGTCTTGGTGTCGAAAGCAAAACCATTGGCATAGTTGTCGTTGCGCGATTCCAATATGTAAGTGAGGCGACATGACGGAATATAGCGAATGTTTGCCAAATGCTCGCCATGTGGTGATAGCAATTCGCACTCGCTTATACTTCTCGGATCGTCACTTGCAAAGTAAGTCTTTGTCTGGTAGTATTTACGTGAGCGTTCTTCCTCCTGACAAGTGATTTTCTCTGTTTCAATGGCAACCATATCCTGTGCTTCGATGCACATGCCAGGGATAAGTTTCGCCACGCCATCAAGTGATTCGCTGGTTATGATGTCCGTATGATGCGTAGTGTTCTCTTCATCTTTATATATGACACCGGTCTTTGGATTGTAGAAGAACTTGTGAGGTATAACCTCAGACAGTATCTGCATACGACTGATGCGGAACTTTCCACCATTATTGTATATGATGTTTTGCGGGCCGAACTCGCTCAATGCAAGACGCTTCGGACGACTAAGATATTCTACCTTGTCCGACTTGTATTGCAATAGCGCACGTTGTGGTAACTTTGTAAAGTTATAGCCTGGCAAGAATCCTTCGCTTGCGAGATAACGATAAGGGTAAAATTCGTTCTCTTCCTTATTCTTGCCTTGATTGTCGCCCAACAACATATCTCGAAGATTCTCTCCACGCAACTGCTTGATATGTGCATCGCGCTTTTCTTTGGAATTTTCGCCATAGATGCGGTTGTTGATGACAATACTAGCTTCTTCTATCTGTGTCTGGGCTTGCTTGTATAGCGAACGCCAACGATCGAGTGCTTTGTCGAAATCGTGCTCATAGTTGGTGAGAATATTGTCCAGCCAATGTTCGGTAAACCAGACGGGTTGTTCGGAGTCCATACGATTCTTCAAGAACGAGTCGTTCATTATTTGCTTGAACACCTCTTTTATTTGTTCCTTTCGTTCTGGCGTGAGTTGTAGGGCAACACGAATCTCTTCCTTTAAAGTGATATTGTTAATGTTACTATAGTCTACCAAATCCTTTATACCATCCGAAAGCTCTCTGACAGGACACAAAGACAGGATAGTGGAGTGGAGGTGAGTACGGAACAGTTCTTCGTTGACAAGCTCCATACGAGGAGCCTTTACTTCGCCTTTAACCATTTTGTCAGGGTGACTCAAGTAATAGTTCTCGTGTGAATTGCGTGGACGGCAATATGTATAAACCAATGCTGCTTGTCCACTACGACCTGCTCGTCCTGCACGCTGTGTATAGTTGGCTGGTGTTGGCGGTACGTTGCGCATGCCCACAATTGACAGATCCTTGATGTCAATACCTAACTCCATAGTAGGAGAACAGTAGAGCACTGGGAATTTTCCCTCACGGAAGTCTTGTTCGCGCTGTTCGCGCTCTTCTTTGGATACTTGACCAGTATGGTCTTTTGCCTCTAAACACACGTCTTTAAGGGGTATGCTTTGATAGAACTGTTGGAAAAAACAATTCGGTTCCTTTTCAAGCAACTCACCGCCATTCAATGTGCGGAATCTTACCTGGTCTCTACGAATGTGCTGTTTGTCGCCTGCTTGCCACAAGATACAACCATAGTCAAGTTGGTATGTACCATTGTCACATATTATGTAATTGGACAAAGCTTCGAAAAGTCCTGTCATATACTTAATGTACTCACCCTCATTGTTGATGGTGCGTCCTGCGTTCTTTTCCATATAGTCGCGAACGAACACCCCCAATTTGCTCCTGAACCCACCGCTTTCCAAATTATAGGCATTGCGTCTGCGTGGGTTTACGATGAATAGTTCTTTAGATTCTTCTATATTGTCACTCTCGTCAAGAGTCCAAGGAGCTTTAAGATTTTCTCTTACTGCCTTTGTCGTGTCCTTGACAGCCTGAATGGTTCTCTCGCTACTGTATATGCAGAGCTTATGGCGCATATAGTCGAGAATCTGTGTGATAAACTCTTCTTTTTGTTCATCATCTAAGTCTTCCAATTCGGGTATGTCGTATAGACGCTCCGAATCGTTTTCGCCCGTAATTTCATCATGCAGATATCTATAGCCGATATTCAACAGAGCACAATCTTCGAGATTGGGCATGATAACAGTCCAGTTGCCAGCAAGGTCGTCATATATAATTGTGGATAGATAACGCTCCATGATATTCTTTATATCATTGGTACGTTTGCCTCGAAGTTTTTGTTGCTTTGAATAATAGTCATCAACTTCGAGATGAAGATTATCCAGCACCATTCTGGCTATCCGTGTATTGTCTATAGGTTCAGTGGAATCCTTGATAGCATTCCAAATGGCAGAGCGTATTTTACCAATGCGGATAAAGTCATTGAAATGACCTGCCTGCAAGGCGGCGTCTTGTCGGGCATCGACAAAAGTCAACACCTTTCTGTCGTTTTGTTCTATTCCCATTTGCTGCATGAGGATAATATCCTCGTATGACAACACGGTGGTGGCGGTACTTCTTCCTTCGCCGCCTATTCTTGACAACTTTGAATATTCTGACTGCTTTCCTTTATAGACGACACGTGCTGTAGGGTCATACATAAGAGGAGAGGGTACAAAAATCGCCTCCATGTAGTCAAAGCCGTCAATAGGCTTTGTTATGCTATATGCTCCAGCCTGATTGACATATACCTTTTGTGGCATACGCGACAAGTAGGTTCTCTTTAATTTACGTTCGCCTTTTCTGTTGATGGTATACCAATCAGATGGGATATCGTCAGAGTTTACGTCTAACAAATAGCTGTCAGCGATTTCTCCATTATGAGGCAATATGATATATCCGTCATTAACGTCATTGTCTCCATCACCCGTTGCATAGCCGTCGAAATTTCTTGGCATAATACGGCTTCCTTCTACCTTAACGACATAGAATTCATGACCACTGAGTCGACTGAATACAACTGGATAATACATAATCTTCACGTCACCATGCGACAATTCCTTACAGTAAAGTTTTTCCTCTACTGTAATTTGACGGTTGGATTGCTCTCCTATGGTAAGATATACGTTTCCTGTTTGAGGTATAAACTGATGGACTTTGTACGGAAGTACCGAAACACCTTCCTGTTGGTTTAAGGTATTGCACCAATTAAGTACATTTATAATATGCTTTTGACACTTGTCTGCATCTTCGCCAGTTTGCATACAAAGGCGTTTTGCCATGTCTTCTATGGAGATAGGTTTACCTCGGAAATACTTACCTTCCTTTTTCTTGTAATCAAGAGCGATGCTTTGTTCTATCCAGATGGCTGTTGGATATTTTTAGCGTCATTAATGTCAGTTGAGTTAGGAACGGGATTGTTGATGCAATTACGCAGTTCACCGTCAGAAGGGTCTTCGTCTGATAATCCTAATGCAAGCGTTTCGTCAATCACCTGTTCTTTAGTGTATGTACTTCCGAAAATGCACGACGCAACCTCTGCAACTTTTTCTCGTTGTTGACTGTAACTCATGCTATCGTCTGCAACCATAGTGGCTGACGTTCCGAAGCAAAGCACTTGTCCCTTTGCCAATGATTTAATTCTGCGTATAAGGAACGAGACATCACTTCCTTGCATTCCACGATAAGTATGCAACTCATCGAATACAAGGAAGTGTAGATTCTCCAAAAAACATCTGCGTAAGTCCTCTTCTTTTCCGGCACGGGTCATAAGCAACTCCAACATCATATAGTTGGTCAATATGATGTTTGGAGGTGTTTGCTGCATTTTTGTGCGTGCGTCGTCGTTCTCTTGTCCTGTGTATTTACCAAATGTGAAAGGGCATGGACGCCCTGTACTCTCTTCAAACTCCGACTTATAACGCTCTAACTCTTCTGCTTGTGAGTTGATAAGAGCATTCATTGGGTAAACGATAATGGCTATGGTTTTGTCTTTGCAGGCTTCTTCATTGAGTAGAACATGGTTAAAGATGGTAGCCATAAATGTACGAGACTTTCCAGAACCAGTTCCAGAAGTCACTATAAATTCCCTGTCTTGACATCCCAATTCAATAGCTTCTTGCTGATGCTTATAAAATGGCTTGTCAAAGAAATGCTCCAAGTCTTTATGAATGGGAAGTCCTTTAGCAATAAATTCTTTTACACCTATTCCTTTTGCAAAGTTAGGATTGAATTGAATCAAAGCTTTGGGCCATAACTCTTCGTTTTTTACAGAGTCACGGACCTTATCTTTAATTCGCTCGTCCTTTATAGTTATAAAACTTTCAAGGTAACGTTTGTAACTACCCTTCAAGTTCTCGTATAATTCAATAATGTTCATAATCTTAATCTTTTATGGTTCTCTTCTGTTCAGCAAGAACAAGCTTAAGGCAGTTATAGTCTTTGTTTGCCTATTGTTTTTAAGTACAAAAAAAACGTTTTTCTTTGACGTAAACAACAAAAAGCGAATAAAAGTATATAAGTTTGCTATTTAGTTCTGTTTATGATTTCTATCTATAAGGCAAAATATCTTATCAAGCAATCGTGTTGATAAAATCACTTAAAAACAGTGTGAATGAACGCGAAAACAATGTCGCTTTGGGCGACCTCTACGAATCAGTCTTGAAAAACATTGCCAAAATGTTGCCAAATATATAAAAGCAAAAATCCTAACTGCTCATATTCAAGCAGTTAGGATTGTTCTATGTGCGCCTGATAGGACTCGAACCTACACGTTGTGAAACACCAGATCCTAAGTCTGGCGCGTCTACCAATTTCGCCACAGGCGCGCTATTGTAGTGCAAATATACGAACTGGCAGGCAATGGACAAAGCATTTACCACAGAAATGTAGAAAAGCGTGACTTGCACAGAAAGAATATGGTTATTCATTCCGATTTTATGGTGAATGGAGTGCTGAAAGTTGAAAAGTATGACGATTGTTTTGTTCTGACCAATCCAGGACTTCTGAAACTGCCTATTGAGCAGATTTACAAAGGTGGCGAGTCAAAGGCACGTAATCAGCGTATGCAGAATATGTTCCGCATGATAGGCTATGGCGAGAACCTTGGCTCGGGTTTTCCACTCATTCTAAACGCATGGAATGAAAAGCATTGGATAAAGCCTGAGTTACAGGAACAGCCTGAACTTATGCAAGTAAAATTGACATTACATATTCAAAACGATGTTTCATATAGTTCATCGAATGACCCAATAAATGACCCAATAAATGACCCAATAAACTTGAGCGAGAGACAGAAAATAATTTTGCGGATGTTCTCAGAAGAAAAGAATTTAAGCAGAGAAAGGCTTTGCGAGAAAACAGGATTGTCGGATGCCACTGCCAAGCGTGAAATAGCATTTCTTAAAAAAACTGGTTATTTGGAGCGTGTCGGCAGTCTTAAAACAGGGCATTGGATTGTTATTTCAAAATAATTGGTTGTAGGAGCAAACATTATACTACGACTCAAATGTTGTTGAGTATCCTTTGGTAAGCATTGGCAAAAAAGATCTGGATTTCGGTTCAGGATTCTATCTATCACCTTTGTCTGAGCAAGTATCAATTTGATTATTCGTACAAGACTAAGGACGAATATTTACAATGATGTAAAAAGCAGGCTGTAAGGCACAAAGGAAAAGACAACGCTGGTGTGTGGGCGGTGCTTGAAAAGGCAAAAAGTAAAGATTGGAAGAGACCTTCTCTGGAAAGAAAATATAGACTGACAAAATGACAACAAATAACAAGGATAATACACTTTCAATAGGAAGGAGCAATTATGACGTGTTCAAATACTGCGACAACGTGTCGCAGTATTTGAATACGGCATTTGAACACTATGTGTTGCAAAGACATTCTAAATATTCTTTAGTTTTGCCCCAATACATGTGTCCGTTATAAGAAATGCGATAAATACAAAGCTTTTGAAATAAAATTAACCCAATTCCTTGGTGATTTGTGAAATATACTGGTTTGGGCCTTTGAAACGGAAAGCATGAACTATAAATACGGTAACCAAATTACCGAACTCAACCAAGTTCCTACAACAGGCTTACAGGGTACTTCTCAGTACGTATCTTCAGCCATTCCGTATGCCCGCAAAACTTCGGATAATGCCGACAAAACCATGTATCATAACTTTGGTGTGTGGGGAGCTATCGGCATAGAGTATTTTGTGTCACGTTCTATCTCTCTCGGAGCTGAAATGAATCTTTCTGCTCTTTACACCTACAAAGGTGACCACAGCACAAAGTATGAAGGTTACAATGTACACACACAGCAGGTTGAGGAGTATGTTGATGTGAAAGAGCCCTCGTCGAGCGCATTTGAGTTCGGCACAAAGAATATTGGTGCCAATATCTCTTTGACGTTCTACTTCTAACACGACACCCGTCTGAGAAACATCAAGGCCGAGTTTGAACATCACAATGTTCAGACTCGGCCTTTTCGTATAATAGGGACAGAGACTATTTATTCATCAACGACTTTACAACCTCGTAAGCCAATTCCACTCTGTCCTCCAGGTCGATGCCCTGTTCGGTTTGAGGAATAGGTTTCTCCATGTCGATGGTTTCAGTTGTGTGGCCTTGCTCGTCCGGAGTTTGATGACAAATATATAGCTTGTCGTCGGTGAAGTAAAGATATTTATCAGCAAAAGTTAACCTCAACACGCTGCCATCACCTGAATAAGCATACTCGCCAAGACTGATACCAAGATCGGGGAAATCGCACAGGAGTCGATCGTTGAGAGCCTTTAAGAAGATGTTGTAGTTGCGGCCGCTAATGCTCTTTTCGGTCCACATCATAAGTATGGAGTAACCCCGTTTCTCGTGTGGATTCTCCTCATCCCAAAAGTACATGCCGTAGCGCTCGGGACGCATGGCGTCGTACTTTACAAGATAGTGACGCCAATCGTACTCACGCGTCTCGCGTAAATACCGGTCAATGACAGACTGTAGCATATCGTTGGTGAAATGCTGGCTCTGAGAGAGCAATGCCAGGAGAATGTCCCTCTTGGGCGCGATACCTTGCTGGCTGGTGCTAAAGATGGCTCTCCACGACGAGTCGAAATCGGCCGAGCCCGAGCCTATCTGAAAACGGTTATTAACGAGCAAAGCGTAATCGCCTATGCTGAGGAGGGCGCGGTTGACAAGCGAATGGTCGCAGGCAAACAACGAGTAAAAGCGATCAGTGAAATCGATGTGGTCGAGCCCTATCACGCGAATGGCGCCTTGCAGCAATGGGTGGTTCTCCAACCGGCATAACGTGTCGGCCTTGTCGGCGTGCGTTTGCAGCCATGCAGCCTTTTCGTGCTCCTCGGCAAGCTGGTTGGCATTGAAGCTCAGATAACCTTCTTCAACATCGCCATGGGTGAGGATATATTCCGTCTGGCGGAGCAGGTTGGGCATATTGTCTTCGCGCAATTCGTATTCCGACTGCTTTATCAAATTGGTAATGATGCGAATGCGGCGTGCAAACTGTATGTCGCTTATCGTCTCCTTGTGTTGCAAATAATAAAGGAAGGCATAAAGCATGACACTGCGCCCAATAGGGAACAGACGGGTGCGGCCATTCATGTCGCCATACGTGTAACAAGCCTGGGCAAACACGTTGACGGGGGCTGCCACTACACATTTTTGCGGGTCTGATGCCGTCGGGGTGGTGGTGAGGTAGGTATTGAACAGATGCTCTATGTCGACATGCAGCCAGCAGTCGAACCCCCGCTCAATGAACTCTAAATGTTCGGGAGCCTTTTCAGAGTCTCTGAACAGGTCCTCGACAATAGACAGTATATCTGAAGAGTTCTTTTTCAACTCTTCGTCTTTATAATAAATGATGTCTGTAAGGAAACGTAAGTAGCGTATGAATTTGTCGTCCACCACATCGTCGGTCGAAGAGCCGGTTTGCCCGTTACGGTAGGGCCACAGCAAATCTGTCCAGTCAAGGTCCAGTTTCTGCTCTATCTGCTCAGCATCTTGCTTCGGCATAATGCTTGGATCGATGGCCTTGATACATGCCTCCCACTCTGCCTTAACATTCTCAAACTCGGTAAGGGGTTTGCCTCTTGAGTTCATTTTGATGTAAAGATCGTCGGTGGCACCGAGTTGCTTGATAGGAAGGAAATAGAAGGAGATGCACCCGTTCTCAAGACAGGACCAAAGATTGTTACAAGAGTTATTGAACATAACATGTATGTAGTCAATCATTCTCAGCATGGCGCTGATGGTGGGGTCGTTTTCCCAGTCATGCGGCATCCAACTTTGGTCTTTGATTTCGTCTGAAAGTCTGCTGCAGTTGAAATCGGGCTGATAGTCGGGCGACACCAAGTGCTTGCAAAATTCGCGTGCACTGTAGCGTGTGGCGTAAGAGAATTTGGTAAGGAAGTCCAGCTTGTCCTCGCTCACACCCTCATGACGGGCTATGTACCAGTGCAGCAGGAAGAGGGTTGTCAACCGCTGCTGTCCGTCGAGCGGAATGAGCGTACGGTTATTGTCAATTTCGCCATAGACGAAATCGAGCGTGATAGGCTTATCATTTATGAGTGCCTCTCGCAGTGCGCCAACAAAACGTGTGCGAATGTAATTTACCTTAGGCATATCACGTCCCTGGGCATAATCGCGTTGAATGAGTGGAATTTCTATACCATTCAAAGCCTCGCCCCCACCCTCTGTGCCACGAAACAGGTCGATAAATGTATATTTCTTAGAATCTATAGTGTTCATCATGCGTTAAATTTTATAAGATCATAATAGGGTGCTATCACGTGCTGTATGGCTTGCAAATAAGCCTCTCTGTCCTTCTGTCCCCAAAAATGCACTTGCACATCAGACGAGTTTTCATAATATTTCAAGAAAGTCATCTTGGTGCAGTAAGGTATAAACTCACCACTCTTGTCCATTTTGATAATCAAATTGCGCTTTACATCGAATGTGGAGTTGCTCAAACAGGTGTTATGGCCACAAGAGAGCAGGGCCAGGTTGGGGAGTGTATTGATATAATCCGTATCGGTAGTATCAGACAGATCGTTTACCACGCGGCGAAAGAAGTCTTCGAAGTCAGATCGTATAAAGCGGCCATCATCTATGGCTTTTTCCACGGCTCTAACAAGCTCATTGTCGGGCTCGTCACGATGAATAGCTTTCAATGATGGCAAATGCTTCTGGAGCCACTCCAGCTGAAGTTCGACAGTTTTCAGTCCCTCAGAGTTCTGTGCATGAATGTGCTCTATGCTCCATTTCTCGTTATTATATTCATTAAAGGGGAAACGCTGTCGCACGCAATACGATATAATAGATTGTACATTAAATAGCAGGAGTATGCGGCATATCCGGTTATAATCCTTGTGGTAGTCTAAATCCCAATAACTGTCTTTGTCGTTGGTGCTCCAGGTGATGGATTCTGCAATCATCTCGTCTAACCGATCCTTAAACTCGCTCTTGCGTTTGCCACGTGCCTCGTCAAACAAATCGGCCATTGTATTACTGCCCGAAGCTATCAGATAGCCAATTTTGTGGTAGTACACATTATCCTTGTACCACTCTTTCAGTTGCAAGAACCCGTTGATTACCTCTTGCCACACGCTGTCCCTGTCTGAATGTTTCAAGCGCTCCTCCATTTTGAAGAATGTGAAGAGGGGGTCCTTCTCTGCATCTTGCTTGTGGCACATGAGGTCGAACAAGATGTCTATTCTGGTAGGATAATCCTCTGCACGCTTACGCGTGATAAAAGCCCAAAAGGCACCATCGTCATCACGTAATTGTTTCTCGATGTCGTCCCATTGAATAGCAATTTCGTACTTTCTGCGGTTCTCCATACCATTGGGCGTATCCGAAAGGAAGAGCGCACGTATCAGTTCGGCATTGGTCAGCTGTATTTTGCCTACATTCAATCGCGTAAAGAGCGCTATGGGGTCGGCCTCAGCACCCACTTCGTACCATATCACCTTTACCCTTTCGTTGACGTAGTTACAGAGTTTGTACAGAGCAGAACTCTGGCTGTACGTGTCGTCAGGAAAAGTCTCCTCCAGCCAGTCCTTAATGGTAGTATATGCCTGATAGATGTGGAAAAAATCTATATTCGTTTGGGCCAGCTGCGGGTCCATATTATCAAGAAAGGCTTGCGTTTTCTTCCTTGTTTCATACTCAAAACTAAATTCGGGTTTAACGAATTTGAAGAAGTTCTGCTCGACATAACGCAGCAGAATGTAAATGGTAGTGAGTCGTTGCTGCCCATCAATCAGGTCGTACTGCAACACGCCTTTTTTCTGCACCACAACGGGCTGCAAACAATAATCTTTTTCCTGTCCGTTTGCCTCCATGCACTGATACAGGTCGTTGAGGAGCGTTTTAACTTGCGTCCGTTCCCATCTGTATCCGCGCTGATAGGCAGGAATGTGGAATGTGCCGCGTATGTCTTTAATAGGCTTGGCTTCTAATATTACGTAGTTTTCCATGTCATGTTATTTTATTTATAGTTATTGTATTCAGGCAGGCACCTTAACATAATGAGCAGAATGGCGGAATGTCTGAAAAGGCTATGCAAACTTACCTGTAAACTTGTCAAGTTGTTTACTAATTTCGCCAACGCGTATATATAATAGTACTTTGTGCTCAGAATTATAAAAAAACAAGTAAAAAATTTAAGTGCTCAAAGTTTCGGATCTTGAAAGGACGGGGAAAGCCCAAGCTAAACCCGAAAGTCGAGCTAAGTGTTAACTTGCATAAGGTTCTTAAACTCTTGGACAAATATACAACCATTCTGCGTCATACTGTATTGTCCTATCTGTCCTATCTAATATTTGTGTGCATTTCGAAATGCGCTGATGCGCAGATACATACACTATTTATAACGCAAATATACACACGTTTTGCGGAATACCCATTGGGGGGGGAAAAGTATGTTAATGCGCTTACAATTACCGCTTTTTGTAGTAATGGCGCACTTAATTACACAGCAAGGGCGTGCAATCACTCTATTGCACGCCCTTGTTATTGTAAGGCTTTCACGTTGGTGGAATTCGTAAACAAGTTGACAAGTTAACCTGTTAACCGAGAATTCCACCAACAGGTATTTATGTTTGTGCAAATATAGCAACTTTACGTCTCAGAAGGAAAATATCGGACAAACTTTCCTTCTGGGACGGAAAGTTTGGCGAAATCTTTCCTTGCAGGAAGGAAAGTTGGACCGAAACAGCACAGATACGCAAATGAGCTGATGCCGTAACACGTGTGCCAACTGCCAAGTGCTAACGCCTGACAAACAGGTAAGCAGAGGTGATATCGGCATCAAAAGCGAAACTATTTTTGGGCATTCAGAGTTGTCTGAAACGCGCTGCAAGAAAACGCAAGCACTAATGGGGGCGACGCGTCCCGCGTCGGTTTTTCAGTAACCTCGTCTCGCGGGATAGAGAAAGGAGGGATATACGAACTATACTAAATTATTGCTGCATATTTTTCCACGGAACAATACTGCTGAAAAAACCGACGCGGGACGCGTCGCCCCCATTAGTGCTTGCGTTTGGTGCATGCATTTGGTGCTTGAATCCGTTCGCATGTTTACTTTTTACCGTACAACAATGCATACATACATCATACTCTGCGCCACGTCTTACCCATATTTCTTTAATTGCACTATTTACCTGCACCCTACACTTTTTGCCTGCACTACACTGATTATCAATTTGTTATGGAGTGTAGGTAACTCCATTTTCCACCTACACACTGCCTGCACTTTTCTCTGCACTTGTCTGCACACAAACGTTTCCGCCGCTCTGCTGTCACGCAGCATGACGCAACGTCCGCACGCAGACGGTTAAACAATTACGGGAGGTAGTCGTTTCGGTTGCTCTAATCCAAAAATCGTTCCCACTATGCCGAAAAGTGTGAATGATATACCCCATCATGCAAACAGGTGCAGACGTGTATAATGAAGAGGGTGCAAGCAAATGTAGATAAGTGCAGACGGTGTGCAGGCAAATGCAGGTAGTGCAAGCAAAGAGTGCAGGTAGTGCAGGCAAAAAGTGCAGGTAGTGCAAGCAGTGTGTAGGTAAAAAACGAGGTTACCTACACTCCGTAACGAATTGATAATCAGTGCAGTGAAGGCAAAAAGTGCAAGATGCAGGCAATTTGCAATATAACCTTTCGGGTGGGTTGCGCGAGTGCTAATATCTGTTTTTGAGATGTAGCCAAGCGAATGAACGCAAGCACGAAACGCTAACTCTAATGGGGGCATTCTATGTTATTGACCAAATTTTTGGCAAGTTTTTTTGTTA
>OGIV01000884.1_pt1 | contig 19886 bp, 18 predicted proteins | sample 1571861 | NCBI WGS metagenome assembly OGIV01 (sample SAMEA2582099, study PRJEB24529) | metagenome | biome: Human gut stool | place: China | collected 2011 | reverse complement strand
AAAAAGCTTAAAAACGTAAGCTTACATTGCTATATGCTTGAGTCAAACGACGATGCCAACAACACAGGGCGTTACACCTTTTTGGGCTATGACCCAAAGGCGGAGGTTAGCTGCACAAATTATAATGTAAGATTTATTGATTCGTTCGGCGTTAAGAATTATACAGGCGATCCGAGAAAATATATAAAGCAAATACTTGATGAGCATAAAGCACCTAAAATTGAAAATTTGCCTACCTTTACGGGCGGACTTGTCGGCTATTTCGGCTACGATTATGTAAAATACAGCGAACCGAGCCTTGAGCTTGATGCACACGACGACGGCAATTTCAAGGATGTTGATTTAATGCTTTTTGATAAGGTAATTGCTTTTGATAACCGTGAAAATAAAATTATTCTTATAGTAAATATTCAAACGCAAGAAGTTAACGAAAATTATGCAATCGCCTTAAAAGAACTTGAAATAATGAAAAATATTATTTTAAACGGCGACAAGGCTGAAATTGAAAAGCCTAAGCTTAAAACGGAGTTTAAGCCTCTTTTTGACGGTGAAAGATATGCAAAAATGGTTGAAAAGGCTAAGCATTATATCAAAGAGGGCGATATTTTTCAGGTGGTTCTTTCAAATAGGCTTGAGGCTGAAATGGAAGGCTCGCTTTTCGGCACTTATGAGATTTTGAGAAAACTTAATCCTTCGCCTTATATGTTCTATTTTTCTTCTGACGATATTGAAATGGCAGGCGCTTCGCCGGAAACACTTGTTAAGCTTGAAAACGGAAAATTAAGCACTTATCCGCTTGCAGGTACTCGTCCGAGAGGTAAAAACAAAGCTCAGGACGATGAGCTTGAAAAAGAACTTCTTAAAGACCCAAAGGAACTTGCGGAACATAATATGCTTGTTGACTTGGGCAGAAACGATTTAGGAAAAATCAGCAAGTTCGGCACGGTCAAGGTTGACAAGTATCATCAAATTTTAAAATTCAGCCACGTTATGCATATCGGCTCAACCGTAACAGGCGAAATCAGAGAAGATAAAACGGCGCTTGACGCAGTAGATGCGGTGCTTCCTGCGGGTACACTTTCGGGTGCGCCGAAAATCAGGGCAATGCAAATAATTAACGAGCTTGAAAATAACAAGCGTGGAATTTACGGCGGAGCAGTTGGATATATTGATTTGACAGGCAATCTTGATACTTGCATTGCAATTCGCTTGGCATTCAAAAAGCACGGCAAGGTATATGTTCGTTCGGGAGCAGGCATAGTTGCGGATTCGATTCCCGCTAAGGAGCACAGGGAATGCATAAACAAGGCGAAGGCGGTTGTTACGGCGCTCAAGCAAAGCGTGGAGGAAATGTAATGATACTTTTGATTGATAATTATGACAGCTTTTCATATAACCTCTTTCAGCTTGTCGGTACAATAAACGAGGATATAAAGGTGATAAGAAACGACGAAATGAGCGTTGATGAAATAAGAAGTCTTGCGCCGAGCCACATTATTTTATCTCCCGGCCCAAAAAGACCAAAGGACGCAGGAGTTTGCATTGACGTGGTAAAGAAACTTGGAAGTGAAATGAAAATTCTCGGTGTTTGCCTCGGCCATCAGTCAATATGCGAGGCTTACGGCGGAGTTGTAGGCTATGCAAAAAATCTTATGCACGGCAAGCAAAGCAGGTGTGAGGTTGATAACACGTCTAAGCTTTTTAAAGGCTTACCAAACACGATTGACGTTGCAAGATATCATTCTCTTTCGGCAGATGAGACGGCGTTGCCCGATTGTTTAAAAATTACGGCAAAGACGGACGACGGCGAAATAATGGCGATTGAACATAAGGAATATAACGTTTTCGGCGTTCAATTTCACCCTGAATCCATAATGACGCCAAACGGCATTGATATTTTAAGAAATTTCTTGGAGGGAATAAAAGAAAAACAGAGGTGGAAGAAATTATTTTTCTTCCATCTCTGTTTTTTGTCCTTGAATGGCTTTTTTGAGCCACCAAAGTGAGCCGACTAGGATCAGGGCAGCAAGCCAAAAAATCCAAGCCTCAATAGTGGTTAGAAAAAAGTAGAGAGCGATAGCATCGACCAATAAAAGTGGGATGAGAATCTGTTTTCTTATTTTCATAAGAATATTGTATCATAAATCCTAGAGGAAACAAATAAAATCAAGCCTTTCTAGGTATTTTGTAGGATCTGAAAAGGTCCGATAGGGTTAGTTAGTGAATTTTCTTTCAGGAGTGCATCTTGGTCCCATTTGTGGTAAAATAGTAAAGATATGAGTAAAGAATTTCATCATGTAACGGTTTTGCTTCATGAAACGATCGATATGCTGGATGTTAAGCCAGATGGGATCTATGTAGACGCCACATTGGGTGGGGCAGGCCACAGCGAATATTTGTTAACAAAATTAAATGAATCGGGCCATCTTTATGCCTTTGACCAAGATCAGCATGCAATTGAGAATGCTAAGATTCGATTGGCACCTTTCATTGAGAAAGGCATGGTGACCTTCATTAAGGATAACTTTCGTCATTTGAAGGAACGTCTAAACGAATTGGGTGTGACTGAAATTGATGGAATCTGTTATGACCTAGGTGTCTCTAGTCCTCAGTTAGATGAACGGGAACGCGGATTTTCTTACAAGAAAGATGCGCCTCTGGACATGCGGATGAATCAAGAAGCTTCCTTAACGGCTTATGAGGTCGTAAATAGCTACGATTACCATGATCTAGTCCGTATTTTTTTCAAATATGGAGAGGACAAATTTTCCAAGCAAATTGCGCGGAAAATTGAGCAAGCACGAACAATTAAACCGATTGAAACGACGACTGAATTAGCAGAGATTATTAAATCTGCTAAACCAGCTAAGGAGCTCAAGAAAAAGGGCCATCCTGCTAAACAGATTTTCCAAGCCATTCGTATCGAAGTCAATGATGAACTGGGAGCTGCAGATGAATCGATTCAGCAAGCCATGGATTTGTTGGCCCTCGATGGTCGTATTTCTGTGATTACCTTTCATTCGTTAGAGGATCGATTGACCAAACAATTGTTTAAAGAAGCTTCGACGGTTGAGGTTCCAAAGGGACTTCCCTTTATTCCAGATGATTTGAAACCAAAGATGGAGTTGGTCAACCGGAAACCTATTTTGCCAAGTGATGAAGAGCTTGAGGATAATAATCGATCCCATTCAGCAAAACTACGGGTTGCTCGAAAAATACACAAGTAAGAGGAATTGATATGGCAGCAAGAGATGAGAGAACAAGAACACAGGTACTGCAAGATCGCTTTCGCCGTTTCTCTAGAGTAGAAAAGGCTTTTTATGGGTCGATTGTCCTAACAGCTGTGATTTTAGCCATTAGTATTGTCTTTATGCAGACACGGATTTTACAAGTTCAAAGTGAGTTGACTGATTTGAATACGGAACTAGAAGCCAAAAAGACGGAATTGGCAGATGTTCGTCAAGAGGTTAATGAATTAACACGTTATGACCGCTTATCACAGTTGGCTAGCTCCCAAGGAATGAAGCTGCAAAAAGAAAATCGAAAAACAGTGAGTGCAAGTAGTGATGAATAAATTCAAAAAATTTTTGATCGGGTATTCGATAAAGAAACGTCGCTTGCCGGATCAGAATCGAAAACAAGTTGGGAAAAATCTCAGTGTACTGGCGATTTTCCTCTTTTTTCTCTTTCTGATTAATTTTGCAATGATTATTGGGACTGACAAAAAATTCGGTGTGACCTTATCGGATCAAGCAAAAAAAGTCCATGAGCAGACGGTTATTGTTCCTGCAAAACGTGGAACGATCTATGACCGAAATGGAGCAGTAATTGCTGAAGATGCGACGACCTATAACGTTTATGCTGTTATTGATAAAAAGTACAAATCAGCAACCGGAAAAATCCTCTATGTAGAAGAGAGCCAATTTAAAAAAGTAGCAGAAATCTTTAAGCAGTACTTAGGGATGGATGAGGATTACGTCATTCAACAGTTGTCGCAAAAGAAATTGAAACAAGTTTCTTTTGGATCGAACGGAAACGGCATTACTTATAGTAATATGACAGCTATCCGTGAGGCCATGGAAGCGGCGAAGATTGAAGGGGTTGCCTTTACAACTAGTCCAAATCGAAGCTATAAAAATGGAGTTTTTGCCTCTCAATTTATAGGTCAGGCCTCTCTTCAAGAAGATAAAGAGGGGAATAAAACCCTGAAGGGGCAATCAGGGATGGAGAAATCCCTCGATCGTATTCTCGCTGGTCAAAATGGGGTTATCACCTATGACAAAGACCGAAACGGCAATATCGTTCCTGGTTCAGATAAGGTTTCTGTCAAAACAGAAGATGGAAAAGATGTCTATACGACCATTTCAGCAGAATTACAAACCTACCTTGAGACGCGAATGGATGTTTTCCAAGAAAAAGTAAAAGGAAAGTATGTTAGTGCGACTCTTGTGAGTGCAAAAACTGGAGAAATCCTGGCGACAACGCAACGTCCATCCTATAATGCGGATACCAAACAAGGGTTGGATCTGAAAAACTTGAAAACCTGGAATACCATCCTTTATCAAGATCAATATGAACCGGGTTCAACGATGAAGGTCATGTTATTAGCTTCGGCGATTGATCATGGAACCTTCCCAGCCTATAATGAAGTATACTACAGTAACGAACTACAAGTAAAAGATGCGACGATCCGTGACTGGGATGTCAATATGGGACTGTCTGAAGGTCGCTATATGAATATCGCACAAGGCTTTGCTTACTCAAGTAACGTGGGGATGACCCGCTTGGAGCAAAAGATGGGAAATGCTGTCTGGATGGACTACCTAACCCGCTTTAAATTCGGTCTTCCGACCCGTTTTGGAATGGGAAATGAAGCTTACGGGGGTCTTCCAGGGGATAACTATGTCAGTCAAGCCATGTCTTCTTTTGGTCAAGGGATTTCCGTCAGTCAAACTCAAATGTTACGGGCCTTTAGTGCCATCGCTAATGATGGACAAATGTTGGAGCCGAAGTTTATTAGTGCTATTTACGATAAAAAATCAGACACAGCCCGCAAATCAAAAAAAGAAGTTGTTGGAAAACCAGTTTCAGGATCAGCTGCACAACAGACACGGAACTATATGATCACCGTCGGAACAGATCCAGAGTATGGAACCTTGTACAGTGATGGACCCATCATTCAGGTACCCGGTCAAAACGTTGCGGTGAAATCAGGGACTGCCCAAATGGCGACAGATCAAGGATACTTGCAAGGAGAAAATGATTATATCTACTCGGTTGTAGCCATGACACCTGCAGAAGATCCTGAATTCATCATGTATGTGACGGTCCAACAACCAGAAGTGAAATTCTCATTCACCAGCTGGGAAGAGCTGGTCAATCCTATTTTGGAAGATGCAGTTGCTTTAAAAGACGAATTGCATCTAACATCAGAGGCACCAACTTTGGATGATGTGACCAAAGAAACGACCTACAAAATCCCTTCAGTAGAAACTCTCTCTAAGGAGTTGAATCTGAAACAAAATTTGAGCCCAGGTGCTTATTCAGAGGAATTGCGTCGCAATTTGGTGCAACCAATTGTCCTAGGAACCGGGAAAAATATCCGCAAGATGTCTGTGGATGTAGGCTCTAAAGTCAAAGCCAATCAGCAAGTATTGTTATTGACAGAAGACTTTGATGCGGTTCCAGATATGTATGGTTGGACTAAGAAAAATGCAGACATCTTTGGAGAATGGACTGGAATTGAGATTACCTATAAAGGTAGTGGAAAGAAAGTAACCAAACAAAGTGTCAAAATGAACACCTCACTCAATAAAACTAAAAAGATTACGTTAACATTAGGAGACTAAGATGTATATTGCTACGATCCTTGTATCGTTTCTATTAACAGTGGCTGCTATTCCAGCCTTTATTCGATTTTACCATCGTGCTCATATTTCTGGGCAACAAATGCACGAAGATGTGAAACAACACAAAGCGAAAGCTGGCACTCCGACAATGGGTGGAGTTGTATTTCTCATTACAGCCGTTCTAGTTAGTTTTGTCGTTACCGTATTGACTGGAAATTTCACGCGCCCTGTTCAACTGATTCTATTTATCTTGATTCTTTATGGAATTGTTGGATTTTTGGATGACTTTTTAAAAGTTTTTCGTAAGATTAATGAAGGTCTTAACCCAAAACAAAAATTGGCCCTTCAACTTGTTGGTGGAATCATCTTCTATATTTTTTCTGAACGCCACGGTGCAGGAAGCCTTTTGAATGTTTTCGGATATGAACTTTACTTGGGCCATTTCTACATTCTCTTTGCTTTATTTTGGTTGGTTGGTTTCTCAAATGCTGTCAATTTGACAGATGGGATCGATGGATTAGCCAGCATCTCCGTTGCCATTAGCCTGAGTGCCTATTCCTTTATTGCCTATATGCAAGGGAAATGGGACATTCTCTTTGTCACCTTGAGTATGATTGGGGCCTTGCTAGGATTCTTTGTCTTCAACCACAAGCCGGCTAAAATCTTTATGGGAGATGTCGGTAGTCTAGCTCTTGGAGGGATGCTTGCAGCCTTGTCAATGGCTTTGCATGTCGAGTGGACGCTGCTCTTGATTGGTCTGGTCTATGTCATTGAAACAGGTTCAGTGATGCTACAAGTGACCTATTTCAAATGGACCAAGAAACGTTACGGGGAAGGACGTCGGATTTTCCGAATGACTCCTTTCCACCATCATTTAGAACTGGGTGGCCTTTCTGGCAATGGGCAAAACTGGTCAGAATGGAAAGTGGATGCCTTTATGTGGAGCATTGCCTTGGTGACAAGTATCGTGACTCTAGTCCTTCTCTACCTATAAAACGACGGTGGGCTTGCCCATCGTTTTTTTGCTGACTCAGAGAGACTTCGCTGGTTAGGAAAAATGACCCATAAGAGAGGCAAGAAGACAGCTTTTCTGATATAATAATAGAGATCATGAAAGGAACTGAGAAAATGAAATTTACAGAGTTTAATTTTAAGCCCTATATTCAAGAGGCACTGAAAGAAATCAATTTTAGAGAAGCAACCGAAGTACAGGAAAAACTAATTCCGATTGTCCTAGCTGGAAATGATTTGGTAGGAGAGTCAAAGACAGGTTCTGGGAAAACCCATACTTTCCTCTTGCCGATTTTTCAAACCTTAAATGAAGACAGCCAACAAGTAGAAGCGGTCATCACGGCTCCTAGTCGGGAGTTGGCGACGCAAATTTACCAAGCTGCTCGTCAAATCGCTAGTCATTCTGAAAAAGAGATTCGGATTGTAAATTATGTTGGAGGAACGGATAAAAGCCGTCAGATTGAAAAACTGCAGGTCAAACAACCACATATCGTGATTGGAACTCCAGGCCGGATTTATGATCTGGTTGCATCGGGTGATCTGGCTATTCATAAGGCCCATACTTTTGTGGTAGATGAGGCAGATATGACACTGGACATGGGATTCTTGTCTACTGTGGATAAGATTGCTTCAAGTCTTCCGCAACAACTGCAATTTTTAGTTTTTTCAGCCACCATTCCGCAAAAATTGCAGCCTTTCTTGAAAAAATATCTCTCAAACCCAGTCATGGAGCAAATTAAGACTAAGACGGTGATTTCAGATACCATCGATAATTGGCTGGTTTCCACCAAGGGTCGGGATAAAAATGAGCAAATTTACCAATTGACCAAGACCTTGCAACCTTATTTGGCCATGATTTTCGTTAATACCAAAACGAGAGCAGATGATCTCCATGCCTATTTAGTGGCTCAGGGATTGAAAGTGGCAAAGATTCACGGAGATATCCCACCACGTGAACGGAAACGGATCATGAATCAGGTTAAAAATCTTGATTTTGAGTATATTGTGGCCACCGATTTGGCGGCTCGTGGAATTGATATCGAAGGGGTGAGTCATGTCATCAACGATGCTATTCCACAAGATCTTTCCTTCTTTGTTCACCGTGTTGGCCGGACAGGGCGCAATGGTCTACCAGGTGTCGCTATTACTCTTTATCAACCGAGTGATGATTCAGATATCCGTGAACTAGAAAAAATGGGAATTCGTTTCGTACCTAAAGTCTTGAAAAATGGGGTTATTGAAGATACTTATGATCGGGACAGACGGGCGAATCGTGAGAAAAAGCAAGAGAAACTCGACATCGAAATGATTGGTCTGGTGAAGAAGAAAAAGAAAAAAATCAAACCAGGCTACAAGAAAAAAATCAAATGGGCAGTTGATGAAAAGCGGAGAAAAGCTAAGCGAGCTGAAAACCGTGCGCGTGGTCGGGCCGAACGAAAGGCCAAACGTCAAACTTTCTAACCCCTTCTTTCAAATGTTCAGAAGAAAACATAGATTTTCTTTATGAACTCCATAAAGAAAAACTATTAGGAACTTGTCTAAAATTATGATAGACTAAATTTGAGTAGTCTATCATTTTTCTATTTCTGTAGCAATTTTTGGAATTCCGATAGTGAATGTGATAGAATGTTTATGTTCGAGAAAGGAAGTAACAAAAATGTTTACAACTAATCTTTTAACTGCCAACTGGTATGCTGACTTTTTAAAACACGTTCCAGATAGCAAGCTGTTTAGTTTGAGAGCCGTATTGGATGCATTTCCGGCTGTCATAGGGAAATTGCCTGTGACGATTTTATTAGCCCTAGGAGGCGCATTTTTTGGGATTATTTTTGCCATGATTTTTGCTCTGGTCAAAATTAATCGTGTACGAATTCTTTACCCGATTCAAGCTGTTTTTGTCAGTTTTTTACGGGGGACTCCTTTGTTGGTTCAGTTGATGTTGACCTATTATGGGATTCCTCTTATTTTAAAAGCGATCAATCAGTCTTATGGAACAGCTTTTAACATTAATGCTATTCCGGCTGAGCTGTTCGCAATTGTGGCTCTTGCCTTTAATGAGGCGGCTTATGCGAGTGAGACCATCCGGGCAGCTATTTTATCAGTGGACCCTGGTGAAATTGAGGCAGCACGTAGTCTTGGGATGACCAACCGTCAAGTTTATCGACGGATTATTATTCCCAATGCAGCAGTCGTTGCAACTCCAACCTTAATCAATTCTCTCATTGGCTTGACCAAGGGGACCTCGCTAGCCTTTAGTGCCAGTGTGGTTGAAATTTTTGCCCAAGCACGGATTGTTGGGGGGAGCGATTTGAAGTACTTTGAACGCTTTATCACGGTATCGATTGTTTACTGGATTGTGAACATTCTCATTGAAATACTAGGCCGTCACATTGAACGTCGACTGGATATTGAGACTCCCGTAGCAATTGATTTACCAGATCAGGAGGTCCGGATCTAATGATTTATATTTCAGAATTATCAAAGACATTTTCAGGTCAAAAGGTTTTAAATAATCTAAGTTTGGAAATTCAAAAAGGGGAAGTCGTGGCCTTAATCGGGTCTTCGGGAGCTGGTAAATCAACCTTCTTACGCAGTTTAAACTATTTGGAAGCTCCAGACAGTGGTAGAATTAAGATTGATGATTTCGAAGTTGATTTTGAGCACATTACCCAAGATCAAATCTTAACCTTAAGAAGAAAATTGGCCATGGTGTTCCAACAGTTTAATTTATTTGGTAGAAAAACAGCCCTTGAAAATGTGAAAGAAGGGCTCATTGTTGTGAAGGGCTTATCCGATCAAGAAGCAACGAAAATTGCTCGAGAAGAACTGGCAAAAGTCGGCTTATCGGATCGTGAAAATCACTATCCTCGTCACCTCTCAGGTGGACAAAAACAACGGGTGGCTTTGGCCCGTGCCTTGGCTATGAAACCAGAAGTTCTTTTGTTGGATGAACCGACTTCAGCCTTGGATCCAGAATTGGTTGGAGAAGTTGAAAAATCCATTGCCAATGCGGCAAAATCGGGACAAACCATGGTACTGGTCAGCCATGATATGTCTTTTGTAGCGCAAGTAGCAGATAAGGTCCTATTTTTGGATAAAGGACGGATTATTGAATCTGGAACACCAGAGGAAATCATGCAACATCCAAAAGAAGAACGGACAAAAGAATTCTTTGCTAGTTACAAACGGACCTATGTTTGATATAATAGAGGAGAGGTAAGACTCAGCTGGCGATGCTAGCTGGGTTTGTTTTCTGAAAATGTAAAAATATTTGGAGTCGTGATGTTAAATAAATTATTGTCCTTATATTTACAAAGTTTAGTGACGACAACGATTTTAGTTGGGATCGCTTCTTGTATTTGGATTGGCTACCGTGCCCTTAAGAAGAAAGATAAAACAGCCAAGCAACGACAAGCCCATTTGTATGATATCCTCTTAATTGATATCATGACGATTCCTATTTTAACCTTTGCGGTCATAGGGATTTTGTTTATCTTTCAAGCACGTTAATTGCAAAAAGACCGTGTTAGAATTATAATAGTTACAACAAAACAGAAAGAGGTTTAGTATGTTTGATACAGTGATTATTGGAGCGGGTCCTGCAGGGATGACTGCTGCCCTTTATGCAGCACGAAGCAATTTAAAAGTCGCATTGATTGAGAGAGGAATTCCAGGCGGTCAAATGAACAATACGTCTGACATTGAAAACTATCCTGGCTATGCGAATATTAGTGGCCCAGACTTGGCTGAAAAAATGTTTGAGCCTTTAGAAAATCTTGGTGTGGAACATTTGTTTGGACAGGTAGAGCGCATCGAAGACCACGGAGCAACCAAAAAGATTGTCACAGATGATGGGGAATTTGAAGCTAAAACCGTGGTGATTGCAACAGGGTCTAACCACCGTTTATTAAATGTCCCTGGTGAAGAGGAGCTAAATAGTAGAGGGGTTTCCTACTGTGCTGTTTGTGATGGAGCTTTCTTTAGAGATGAGGATCTCTTGGTCGTTGGTGGTGGCGATTCTGCGGTAGAAGAAGCTGTCTTTTTGACTCAGTTTGCAAAAACAGTGACCATTGCCCATCGTCGTGATCAATTGCGTGCTCAAAAAGTTCTTCAAGATCGTGCCTTTGCCAATGATAAAATTCATTTTGCTTGGAATACGGTTGTTGAAGAAATTAAGGGTGAACAAAAAGTAACGTCTGTCCTTTTAAAAGATGTGAAGACAGGAGAGGTTAGAGAGCAAGCCTTCGGTGGTGTCTTTATCTATGTCGGTTTAGATCCTGTCAGTGATTTTGCGACAGAACTTGGTATTTTAGATGAAAATGGCTGGGTGGTCACGGATGATCATATGAGAACCACAGTCTCAGGTATTTTTGCGGTTGGCGATGTTCGTCAAAAAGATTTGCGTCAAGTGACGACAGCAGTCGGAGACGGTGCGATTGCTGGCCAAGAAGTTTATAAATATATCACAGAAAACTTTTAATCCAAAAAAATCTGAGCTTCCTGTCTCAGATTTTTTTCATGCTTTCCTTTCAGTATTCAATAGGGCTGAAATGTGCTATAATGGTACTAATTTTATGGTAGGAATTCATAGAACAAATCAATAAAAAAGAGGTATACATATGTATCCAGATGACAGTTTAACCTTGCATACTGATTTATACCAAATCAACATGATGCAAGTCTATTTTGATCAAGGTATCCACAATAAACATGCCGTATTTGAAGTCTATTTTCGTCAACAGCCTTTTAAAAACGGCTACGCAGTATTTGCTGGCTTAGAGAGAATTGTGAAATACTTGGAAAACTTGAGTTTTTCTGAGAGCGATATTGCCTATTTAGAGTCACTTGGTTATCATGGGGCCTTCTTGGAATATCTTCGTGATCTCAAGTTGGAATTGACGGTACGATCGGCTCAAGAAGGAGACTTAGTCTTTGCGAATGAACCAATTGTTCAGGTAGAAGGTCCTTTGGCTCAGTGTCAATTGGTGGAAACAGCCCTTTTGAATATCGTCAACTTTCAAACCTTGATTGCAACAAAAGCTGCTCGTATTCGTTCGGTCATTGAAGATGAGCCTTTGATGGAATTTGGGACACGCCGCGCGCAAGAAATGGATGCGGCCATTTGGGGAACTCGTGCAGCAGTCATCGGAGGGGCCAATGGAACTAGTAATGTTCGTGCAGGAAAACTCTTTGGAATCCCAGTTTTAGGAACCCATGCCCATTCTCTTGTACAAGTATATGGGAATGACTATCAAGCCTTTAAAGCTTATGCGGAAACCCATAAAGATTGTGTCTTCCTCGTCGATACCTATGATACCCTTCGTGTTGGGGTGCCAGCAGCTATTCAGGTAGCGCGTGAAATGGGAGAGAAAATCAATTTCTTAGGCGTCCGGATTGACTCAGGAGATATTGCCTATATTTCTAAAAAAGTTCGCCAGCAATTAGATGAGGCTGGGTTTACAAATGCTAAAATCTACGCTTCTAATGACTTGGATGAAAATACCATCCTCAACTTAAAAATGCAAAAAGCAAAAATTGATGTTTGGGGTGTGGGAACCAAGCTCATTACAGCTTACGATCAACCAGCACTTGGGGCGGTATACAAAATTGTTTCTGTTGAAAACGAAGCAGGAGAGATGATCAATACCATCAAGCTTTCCAATAATGCGGAGAAAGTTTCTACTCCAGGTAAAAAGCAAGTCTGGCGGATTACGAGTCGTGAAAAAGGTAAGTCAGAAGGGGACTACATCACTTATGATGGAGTAGATGTTTCACAACTGACAGAACTTAAAATGTTCCATCCGACTTATACCTACATCAATAAAACGGTCCGAAACTTTGAGGCGATTCCTCTTTTAGTGGATATTTTTAAAGAGGGTCAATTGGTTTATCAACTGCCAACATTATCAGAAATTCAAGAATATGCTCGTAAAAATTACGATCAATTATGGGATGAATACAAGCGCGTTCTCAATCCACAGCATTACCCAGTTGACTTGGCCAAAGATATTTGGCAGGATAAGATGGATCTGATCGAGGAAATGCGTAACAAGGCCAATGGAGAAGGAGAAGCAAAATGAGTTTGCAAGAAGAGATTATCCAACAATTGGGTGTCAAGCCTAGCATTGATCCTCAGGAAGAGATTCGCCGCTCGGTTGATTTCTTAAAAAGATATCTAAAAAAACATCCCTTCTTGAAAACATTTGTATTAGGGATCTCAGGAGGACAAGATTCAACTCTTGCTGGACGATTAGCTCAATTAGCCATGGAAGAAATGCGTGCAGAAACAGGAGATGCCTCCTATCAATTTATTGCCGTTCGTCTTCCTTATGGGGTACAAGCAGATGAAGCAGATGCACAAAAAGCATTGGCCTTTATCCAGCCGGATGTTAGCCTGGTTGTGAATATCAAGGAGTCTGCTGACGAAATGGTACGAGCAGTAGAAGCGACTGGAATAGAGGTTTCTGATTTTAACAAAGGCAATATTAAGGCTCGCAGTCGCATGATTGCTCAGTATGCTCTAGCTGGAGCACGCAGCGGAGCGGTGATTGGAACGGATCATGCTGCAGAAAATATTACTGGTTTCTTCACAAAATTTGGAGATGGTGGTGCAGATATTTTACCCCTTTTCCGTTTGAATAAACGCCAAGGAAAACAATTGCTTAAGGCCTTAGGAGCCGATCCTGCTCTTTATGAGAAAATCCCAACAGCAGATTTGGAAGAAGAAAAACCAGGAATAGCAGATGAAGTAGCACTGGGTGTCACCTATAATGAAATTGATGATTACCTAGAAGGCAAACAAGTGAGCCCAGAAGCTCAAGCCACTATTGAAAAGTGGTGGTACAAAGGCCAACACAAACGCCACTTGCCAATCACAGTATTTGATCATTTCTGGGAGTAAAAAGGTCTAGTAGACCTTTTTAGCCCGAGTCTTAAAATAGGAGAACGAGGTAGAAATCGGTAACTCGTAGAGTTCGATTTCGTAGTCTCACCATACAATATTGTGAAAAGCATCAAAAAGAAGGGCGGTTTCATCCGTCCTTTTCTTCTAGATTAAAGTAACCAACTTGCAAAGTTCAAGTTGCATGAAAAAATGAAGGGAGACAATCTATGAATCATCTTGGAAGTCTTGTCATAGAGACAGAGCATTTATACTTGAGGCCTTTCGTTTTGGAGGATGCACCAGCGATGTTTGAAAATTGGGCTTCTGATCCTGAAACCCTGAACTATGTCACCTGGGATGCCCATGCATCTTCTGAGAGAACCAGAGAATCGATCAAAAGATGGATCGAACAGTATCTTAAACCAGATACTTATAAATGGGCGATCTGTTTGAAAACATCACCGGATCAGGTAATTGGAGATATTAGTGTGGTTTCTCAAGACCAGGAAAGTCAATCATGCGAGCTAGGTTATATCCTTGGCAAGAAATTCTGGGGGCAGGGATTCATGACAGAAGCCGTCATAGCTGTTTTGGCTTTCTTATTGAACGAAGTCGGATTTAAAGAAATCAAAGCCACTTATGTCAGTTTAAATCCTGCTTCAGGGAAAGTCATGGAAAAGGCAGGAATGCAGTATGTAGAAACCATCCCTCATGCCATTCAACGCAAAGGATATTGTGGGGATAAAATCATCTATTCTATACAGAATCCCTCTCTATAGGGTGATTTTTACTTGAAGATTCTGCTCAAAGGATTATAATAGTAAATAACGAAAAAAGGAGATTGCTATGTCAGAATTAACGAAAGAATTTACAGACCAGCTCTATGCTAATTATGAAGCAAATGTGAAATATGCTGCTCTTGAAAATGCTGTTACCCACAATGGGATCCATGCATCGCTTGAAACGCGCAAGAGTGCAGTAGAAAATACACCAGTTTTTTCACTTGATTTGACCAAGGATAAGGTGACAAACCAAAAAGCATCTGGACGTTGTTGGATGTTTGCGGCTTTAAATACCTTCCGTCACAAGATGATTTCAAGCTTCCAATTGGAGGATTTTGAATTGTCTCAAGCACATACTTTCTTTTGGGATAAGTATGAAAAATCAAACTGGTTTTTGGAGCAAGTGATTGCTACAGCAGACCAAGAATTGACCAGCCGTAAGGTGGCTTTTCTCCTACAAACCCCACAACAAGATGGCGGTCAATGGGATATGGTGGTATCTCTCTTTGAGAAATACGGAGTGGTTCCAAAATCAGTTTATCCAGAATCGATTTCTTCAAGCAATAGCCGGGAATTGAACACCTACCTCAATAAACTCTTGCGTCAAGATGCGCAAATCTTGCGTGATTTGATTCACTCAGGCGCAGATAGTGAGGCAGTTGCGAGCAAGAAACAAGCGCTGTTGCAAGAAATTTTTAACTTCTTGGCTATGTCTTTAGGATTGCCTCCACGTGAATTTGACTTTTCATACCGTGATAAGGACAACCAATTCCATAGTGAAAGTGGCTTAACTCCACAAAGCTTCTACAAAAAATATGTAGACCTTCAATTAGACGATTACGTCTCTATTATCAATGCCCCAACTACAGACAAGCCATATGGAAAATCTTACACCGTAGATATGCTGGGCAATGTTGTTGGTAGCCGTCCAGTCCGCTACCTAAATGTTCCAATGGATCGATTGAAAGAATTAGCCATTGCTCAAATGAAAGCAGGAGAAACTGTCTGGTTTGGTTCAGATGTAGGCCAAGTCAGCAACCGTAAAGCCGGAATCCTGGCAACAGATGTCTACGATTTTGAAGCAGGCATGGACATTCATTTGACACAAGACAAGGCGGGTCGCTTGGACTATGCAGAAAGTCTCATGACACATGCTATGGTCTTGACAGGGGTTGATTTAGACGAAGCAGGTCAGTCTCGTAAATGGAAGGTTGAAAATTCATGGGGAGACAAGGTCGGTACAGATGGTTACTTTGTGGCTTCTGATGCTTGGATGGATGAATATACCTACCAAATCGTGGTTCGTAAAGAATTCCTAACAGCAGACGAATTAGCAGCCTATGAAGCAGAACCAATTGTCCTAGCACCGTGGGATCCAATGGGAGCTTTGGCAAAATAATGATACAGAAAAGAGCCGAAAGGCTCTTTTTTTTATATACTCAAAAATAAAAAAGCTGGGAAGTCTAACTAAATAAATCAGATTTTATTCGTTCTGGTTTTTTAACCATTGTTTTAAAAAAAGCCGGGCAAAAGCCCGACTTCTCCATTCTATTATTCGTTATGATTGTTAGAGTCTTGCGAAGAAGGCTCAGATGGTTTAGATTGATTTTCTTCGTTCGAAGAGCTAGACGATGGTTCTTCATACGAATACTGATCAGTGGAATAACTTGGCTCATAGTAGTAGTTATTGTAGTTGTTCTTACCATTGTTTAAGTAGAGATAAGAACCACTTCGATACAGTCCACTTGGTTGCGTCCAATCCGTATGACCAGAGTTATTATTATTAGCAAGATAGAGCATCATTTGACGGTAGACATCCGTTGCGACCTGTATTCCATTATCCAATACTGGTGTAAAGCGATTGGAATAACCTGTCCATACTGCCATGGCATATTCAGGAGTGTAGCCTACAAACAATTCATCCGGTGTTACAATATTTGAATAAGCATTTTTTGTCAATTTACCGATTTCGTTATCAGCATAGTTTGATGTACCTGTCTTACCAGCTTGGTAGATTCCCGAAATGGCAGCATTTGTACCGGTACCAGACAAGAGAACTGTCTTCATCATATCTGTCATCATGTAGGCAGTTGTTGCTTTCATTGCACGAGTTCCTTCGGACTCAAATTCCTTGGTTGTGCCATCACTAAAGACAACCCGACTAACATAGGATGGTTTGTAATAGGTACCGCCATTGGCAAAAGCAGCATAGGCAGCTGCCATTTTCTCACTGCTGGCTCCGTATTTGTTGCTAGAATCGCTAGTGTTACTCGAGATAGCGTTGGCGTAAACCATTTCTGGGTAATCGATCCCTAATCCATTGAGGAATTTCTTAGCTTGTTTAAGACCAACTTTTTCCAGGGCCTTCACCGCAGGCACGTTACGAGATTGTTGAATTGCGTAGGTAATGGACATGCTACCATAGTATGAACGGTCCCAGTTGTAGACAGGCGTTGATGAATGAGGGAAGTTGTATGGCGCATCTGTTGTAGTAGCTGCTGTAGAGGTATATTCCTCATGTTCAAGAGCTGGTGCGTAATCTGTGATTGGTTTCATTGTTGAACCCCAGTCACGGTTCGTTTCAACCGCTTGGTTTGTACCAAAGGAAACATTGCTGGATTGGTGACGAGAACCCAGCTGAGCAATGACTTTACCAGTATTGACATCAATAACGGTAGAAGCTACTTGCATTTCATCATCCGGGTAATTGACATATTCATCTGTATTGTAGATATCCCATAGTTTCTTTTGAGCTTCTGTATCCACGTTTGTATAGACATCCATTCCGGTTGTCAACAAATTGTAGCCCGTTTCTTCTTCGACTTGCTCGATCACTTCTTTTAGGTAATTATCCATATAGGCTGGGTAACTGCTTGAAGAACTGAGACTTTGCAGACCATCTGTAACAGGTGTATTGACCGCTGCTTCGTATTGTTTGTTAGAAATGGTCTTCATATCGAGCATTTCTTTTAATACTAAGTTTCGGCGCTGTTGCGCTGCTTCAGGATGGGAGTATGGATCGTATTGGTTTGGTGCTTGGGGCATCCCCGCAAGGAGTGCCAATTGAGGGAGCGAAAGATCTTTTAGATCTTTTCCGTAATAACTTTTCGCAGCTGTCTGCATTCCGTAGTTCCCATTCGCCATAAATACTTTATTGACGTAATAGGTCAAGATTTCTTGTTTGGTTGCTTTCTTTTCTAGTTGGGTTGCTAACCAAGCTTCTTGGATCTTACGAGAGAGGGTACGGTCAGAGGCTGAAGTGGAGAAATAGGTTAACTTGATCAATTGTTGCGTCAAGGTTGACCCACCTTGACTTCCTCCTCGTAAGTTGTGAAGGAAGGAACCGCCGATCCGAATGATGTCGACCCCACGGTGATTGAAGAAACGGTGGTCTTCAATCGCAACGATAGCATTGACCAAATCAGTAGGGATTTCATTGGCTGTGACATTGATTCGTTTCTCAGCTCCCAAATCCGCGATCAAGTTATTTTGGTTGTCATAGATCTTACTAGATGTTGTTGCAACCAAATCTTTTTCAGACAAGGTTGGTGCTTTCATAGCATAGTAACTAAATATCAGTCCACCGAGGACAAATAAAAGTAAGAAAAATGAAATGGCTGCGATGGCAACATATTTCAACCATTGAATGACTGTTTGTTTATTCATTTAAATACCGCCTAGAAGTTTCTGTTCGATAATATCAAGATAAGGAACGCTTGGAAGACGATTCTTATCTACTAGAAAGCCGTGCTCCTGAATATAGGAGAGGGGCATGGATTTACTACCATGATCGATGTTGTAATAGTGAATTAATGCAGGAGCAGGAAGTAAGTAGGTTTCACTCAACTTTGCAAAATGCAAGAGAACGAAACAGATACCGCCTTGCTGAACAACTGCCTCCATATGATCGATTTGATGTTGATGAAAATTTTTCATCGGCATGGATTGCTTTTGCTGTGTTTCCTTCGCTTCAAAATCGATATAGCGTCCCTTGTATACTCCAGAATAGTCCGTCGTTGAGGCTTGCCTGAAATAGGCTTCAACAATCTTTGCCCGACTGCGACGTGGATAATCCACTTTCACGATTTGAATCGGTGTTGGTTTTTTATGGATGACTGCTAGACCTCGAGAAAGATAGTATTGATTGCTTTCATTGATCATTTTTTCAAATGTCATCCCACGATTCGCAAAGTCGACTGGATGTTTCCTTTGTGTAGAGACCAAGGTTTTTTTGGCTACTTTATGTGGATAGTTGACCATAGTTCTCCTTATTGGTACAATTACATCACTCTATTATATCATAAATTAGAATAATGAGGAAAAAATGAATACCATACTTGTTGCAGGTTATAAGAGTTTTGATGTGGGAGTCTTTTCCAATAAAGACCCTCGACTGACCATTATCAAAAAAGCCATTGAAAGAGATCTTCGTCGTCTATTTGAAGAAGGAGTGAAATGGCTGGTCTTTTCTGGTAATTTGGGATTTGAGGCTTGGGTACTAGAGGTCGCCTTTGCATTAAAAAAAGATTACGATTTTCAAATGGCGACGATCTTCCTATTTGAGAATGTTGGCGAAAATTGGAATGAAAGCAATCAGGAATTATTAGCACGCTTCAAACAGGTGGATTTCGTGAAATATGCCTATCCACACTATAGCAATCCGGGTCAACTAAAAGAATACAATCAGTTTTTGATAGATAACGCGGATGGAGCTTATGTTTTTTATGATCCAGAAAATGAAACCAATTTAAAATATCTTTACAAAATGATGGTAGAAAAAGAACCATTTTATGTCAAACAATTAAGTTTTGATGACTTAAATGAACTTGCTGAAAATTTTTACGAAAACTAAGTGTTATACCTTGATTTTTCTTACCATTTTTTTATATAATTGAGATGATGAACTAGATTGGAGAGAGTAATGGCGAGTATTATTTTTACTGCGAAAGATATTTTTGATCAAGATTTCAAACGAGAAGTTCGTGGTTATAATAAAGATGAAGTAAATGAATTTTTGGATGATGTCATAAAAGACTATGAAACCTATGCTGCTTTGGTGAAGGAATTGCGTGAAGAAAACGCACGCCTTCGTGAAGAACTTGCCCAAAAAGCACAGGAAACACCACAAACATCTCCGATTGCTAGCACTGCTACGCAAGAATACCCGCAAGTGACAACAGCGACGAACTTTGATATTCTCAAACGTCTCAATCGTTTGGAAAAAGAAGTTTTTGGGAAACAGATCGTAGATCGCGATTATTAATCCCATAGATTGTGCAATTTTTGGATAATCGCGTGAGAAAATACTCTCATGAGGAAAGTCCATGCTAGCACAGGCTGTGATGCCTGTAGTGTTTGTGC
>OGIV01000878.1_pt1 | contig 19917 bp, 20 predicted proteins | sample 1571861 | NCBI WGS metagenome assembly OGIV01 (sample SAMEA2582099, study PRJEB24529) | metagenome | biome: Human gut stool | place: China | collected 2011 | reverse complement strand
AGGCGGGTGGCGACGTAATCCAGCGCCTCGTCCCAGGAGACGGCTTCCAGCTTGCCGCCGCGTTGACGGCGGATCATGGGGGTTTTCAGGCGCGGCGTTAGGATCTGGGTATCGTTAATGAAGTCCCAGCCATAATAGCCCTTCAGGCACAGGGTTCCCTGGTTGGTTTTCCCCTGCGCCGCTTCAGCCCGAACGATTTTGCCGTTATCGACCACCAGGTTGATTTTGCAACCTGATGCGCAATACGGGCAAACCGTGACGACTTTTTTCATCGGTCTTGCTCCAGTTATTCAATGGGCGCGTTTGCGCTATCGCGCCGTCACTATGCATCTTCTATGCCATATTTTCATTGTGGGTATTCCTTGATGATACGCGGGTTTTTTGGGCGGAATGCTGACGAAAAACAGCCTGTCGACAGATTTGACGTGTCGATACCCTGGAGATGTGACGGCGCTTGAAAAAATGTCACCGGGAGAGGAATTTGTCGGCGCAGGCTTGCAGAATCGATCAGACTGACACTAATTCCCGGCGGGCAGAGGCAAAAATGAAACCAGTCATTTTAGTGGTGGATGATGACAGGGCAATGGGCGAGCTGCTCAGCGATGTGCTCGGCGCGCACGCGTTTGAAGTGCTTGTCAGCCAGACCGGCAACGACGCGCTGGCGACGGTGGCGCAGCGGGCGGATATTGCGCTGGTCTTACTGGACATGATCCTGCCGGATACCTATGGCCTGCAGGTGCTCCAGCAGCTGCAGCGCACGCGGCCTGAGCTGCCGGTGGTGATGCTCTCCGGTCTGGGCAGTGAGTCTGATGTGGTGGTGGGCCTGGAGATGGGCGCCGATGATTACATCGCCAAACCGTTCAGCTCGCGGGTGGTGGTCGCCCGGGTGAAAGCGGTACTGCGACGCAGCGGGGCGCTGGCCGGCGAGGCGTCGGGCGCCGGTGCTGGCCTGACGTTTAACGGCTGGCGGCTGGATACCACGCGCTGTGAACTGTATAACCCGCAGCAGCAGGCGATCCCGCTGACCCAGGGAGAATATGGCCTGCTGCTGGCGCTGGCGCAGAACGCGCGCCGGGTATTGAATCGCGAACAGCTGCTGGCGCTGACCCATAACGAAAGCACCGAGGTATTCGACCGGACCATCGATGTGCTGATCATGCGCCTGCGGCGCAAAATTGAGCTCAACCCGCATCAGCCGACGTTGATTAAAACCCTGCGCGGTCTGGGCTATGTCTTTTCCGCCGACGTGACCCACAGCGAGAAGGCGGCGTAGGGCGGGTTTGCTGCCAACCCGCTGTTGACTTTATTTGGCGCAGGGAGTTTACTTTTTTTATTAAAGTGACACTCTGGGTTAATCTATGGCAACAAAATTAAACTGGCTGCTGCAAAACAGCGCTCCCGGAGATGTGATCCTTCAGTCCTGGTTAAGCCAGCATGCCATCTCTCCCTCTCTGGCCTTTAAATACGCGCAAAGTGGCTGGTTAAAAAAAAGAGGCAACGGCGTATATGCGCGTGCGGGACGTGAGCCGGAGTGGAACGATGCATTAGCATGTTTGCAAAATCAGCTTGCCGCTCCGGTGTATGTTGCGGGGCTCAGTAGCTTAGTCTGGCAGGGCCGTTCACACTATCTACAGCTAAAACAAAACCAGTGCTGGCTTAGTGTGGAAAATAAAGCGCTGCTGCCGAAATGGTTCAGGGAATTCCCGGGTGTGGAGTGGATAGTCATATCGGGGAAAAAACTGCCGGTGCTGGATGATAGATACCGTGTAACGCTTGATATAAAAGGGAAAAAACTCATCGGCAGTGCGCCAGAACTGGCTGCTTACGAGTTGCTGAGCGCGGTGCCGGGGACCCTCTCATTTAACCACGCTGCAGAGCTTTTCCAGGGGCTGGTTAATCTTAATCCTCGTAAAGTAGAGTATCTTCTTTCCGTCAGCCAGTCCGTGCAGGCCAAGCGTTTGTATCTCTTCTTCGCCAGTTTTTACGAGCATGGCTGGCTCAAACGAATCGATAGCCAAAAAATCGATCTGGGAGCGGGCAAGCGGCAAATCGTGGAAAATGGAAAGTTCAATGCTCAATACCAAATCACAGTGCCTGAACGCTTTCAAAAGGAATAAAAAATATGGATATACAGGCGCCTTATTATCGGCAGGTTGCTCTGCTAATGCAGGTTTTACCCTATGTTGCTGTCGAACGGGAATTTGCGCTGAAAGGTGGCACTGCAATCAATCTCTTTATCCGCGATTTCCCTCGATTATCGGTGGATATCGACCTCGCCTGGGTGCCCCTGGAAAGCAGAGCCATCGCTTTACCTCATATACGGGATGCGCTTGCACGTATTGCCGCCAATCTGCAACAACAGGCAGGTATGAGCGCTGTATTACAAGCTAATCGTTCAGATGAGATGCGTGTCATTGTTACTACCGATAGCGCGCAAATAAAGATAGAGGTTTCACCGGTCGCCCGGGGAACATTATATCCACCACAGGAGCGAGAAGTGGTGGGGGCGGTAGAGGACGTTTTTGGCTATGCCAGCCTTCCAGTGGTTTCGTTGCCTGACCTCTACGGTGGAAAATTATGCGCGGCGCTGGATCGCCAGCATCCCAGAGATTTTTATGACGTGAAATTACTTCTTGATGCGCAGGAGCTTGACCGTCCCATTTTCAATGGGTTTATCGCGTATTTACTGAGCCATAATCGGCCTCTGGCTGAAGTGCTGAATCCTCGCTGGAAAGATATTGCTGAACCTTTTTACCGTGAATTCAGCGGGATGACATTTGAGACGATAGCCCTGGAGGAACTGACAGCAGTCCCCAACAGGATGATTGCTGCGTTAAAATCCTGTTTCACACAACAGGATGTCGATTTTTTACTGTCATTTAAACGAGGCGAACCAGACTGGCGTTTAGCGCCGGAAATGCGTATTCAGGATTTGCCTGCCGTGCAGTGGAAATTGCGCAATATTCATCAGATGCCAGCGATAAAACGCGCTGAGTCATTAGATAAACTGGAAAAGGTGCTGGCCGAGTGGCGCAGTTAGTTACCTGGCCCGCCCTTGTTGAACTCAGCGTAAAACAGGCGTGATTTGAATAAACCGTATCCCTTTTCTCGCCATGACACGCCGTTCTCCTGTGGCATCGCCCTGATAGCGGGATCTACTCGATCTAAACATTCTGCAACTGAATAAACGCCTGTAGCTCAGGGAGCGTTTTGGCGCCGTCGATCGCATTGACGGCCTGCAGGCTGGCGCGGGCGCAGGCGTGGGCCAGCTGCAGACTGGCGGTTAACGGCCAGCGTTCGTGGCTGCCATACAGCAGGCCGGCGCAGAAGGCGTCCCCCGCGCCGACGCTGCCGATAATCTCCTCCGGCGGTAGCCGCCATGACGGTACCCAGCGCCCGGCTTCGGTACGGGAGACGCCCCATGCCCCCTCCGGACAATGGATCACTACCCGCTGGCGTACGCCGGCGTCAAGCAATGCGCTGGCGGCGCGGGCGATATTGGCGACGTGCGGCTCGCCGTTGGGTAGACGAATCTCCAGCCCGCTAAACTCGCTGGCTTCCAGTTCATTGATGGTCAGGTAGTCAAGATGCTTCAGCGCCGGCAGGACTAGCGGCCGGTAGCGCGGGTCGCCCTTGCGCGACACCAGATCGAGGGACACCTCATAGCCTCGCTCGCGCATCTGCGCCAGCAGTCGCGCGCTGCGGGTGCCGTACACTTCATCGGGGCGATCGAGGCTTTCGAGCAGCAGCAGATAGCCGAGATGGAAAATTTTCAGCGGCGCATCCAGCGGCTCAAAAGCCGGGAGATCAAGCAGGCGGTTGGCGCCGGGAGAGTGAAAGAAAGTGCGCTGGCCTTCGGCGTCGGTCATCACCTGGGTCATCGAGGTGGGGGCGGAGCTGGTGCGCTGTACGAGCTGGCGATTGATATGGTACTGATCGAGCATGGCGGTGATGTAGTCGCCATCGTTATCCTCGCCAATCAGGCCGACCGCCTGCAGCGGCAGCCCGGCGTGCATTTTGGCCAGGGTCAGCAGGACATTCAGCGGCGCGCCGCCGGTGGCGCGTTCGCTATGGACAATTTCCACCAGCCAGCCGCGCTCCGGCCACTGCCCGATCTGGTGGACATGATCGACCAGCATGTTGCCTGCGGCAATAATGCCTTTCCGTTCCATGATCGCTACTCCGCGCCGTCATATTCGTTAAGCGTAGCGCACAATCGGCGGAACGATTGTGCGCCTGGTTGCGCTTATTTCACGGTCCAGCCTTTGTAAGAGCTGACGTTATTTTTGTCGATCATCGTCACCGGGATCAGTACTGGCGCGGTCGGCGCCGGTTTGCCCTGCAGGATGTCGTAGCCAATCTCCACCGCCTTCGCTGCCATCACCTGTGGGTCCTGCGCTGGGGTGGCGACGAACAGCGAGTTCTTACGCTTCAGCGCCTCTTCGCCGTCCGGGCTGCCGTCGACGCCGACGATGAAGAACTCGCTGCGCTGCGCCTGTTTCGCTGCCAGATCGGCACCAATCGCCGTCGGATCGTTGATCGCGAACACGCCGTCAATCTTCGGATTGGCCGCCAGCAGGGAGGTCATCACCTCCAGGCCGCCTTCCCGGCTGCCTTTGGCGTTCTGGTTGGCGGAGAGGATTTTAATGTCCGGGTGTTTTTTGAACTCCGTTTCGCAGCCTTCGACGCGGTTTTGTACGGCGGAGACCGGCGGCCCGTTGATGATCACCACGTTGCCTTTGTTGTTCAGGCGGTCGCTAATGTATTTACAGGCCAGCTCGCCCGCCTGGGTGTTATCGGAGGTGATGGTGGCGTCGGCCCCTTCGGCGGCGACGTCAACGGCCACCACCACGATCCCGGCCTCTTTGGCCCGCTTCACCGCCGGGCCAATGCCTTTCGAATCTGCGGCGTTGAGGATGATCATATCGACTTTGGCGGCGATAAAGTTATCGATCTGCGCCACCTGCTGGCCCAGATCGTAGCCGCTGGAGACCAGCGTCACTTTGACGTTATCCCCCGCCAGCTTGCGGGCCTCCAGCTCCGCCCCTTTGGTGATCTGCACAAAGAACGGGTTGGCAAGGTCGCCCACCGTCACGCCAATCGCTTTCAGCTCTTTGGCCGACGCAAAAGGGGAGGCGGCCAGCAGCGCGCCAGCACACAGCGCGGTGACTATCGGTTTTAAACGCATTCGCTTTTCCTCGCAGGTAAGATGTTGTTGTTATGCACTTTGATGGTGTCGGGTACGGTATTTGTCGATCAGCACCGCTATGATGATCACCGCCCCTTTGATCACCAATTGCCAGAAGTAGGAGACGCCCATCAGCGTCATGCCGTTGTTGAGGGTGGCGATAATCAGCGCCCCCACCAGCGTACCGGTGATGGTGCCTATACCGCCGACGAAACTGGTGCCGCCGAGGATCACCGCGGCAATAGCGTCCAGCTCATAGCCGACGCCGAGGTTGCCGTTGGCGCTGTACAGCCGCGAAGCGCTCATCACCCCGCCAAGGCCGGAGAGCAGGCCGCTCATGCCATAGACAAACAGCAGCACCAGCCAGACTTTGATGCCGGTCAGCCGCGCCGCCTGCATGTTGCCGCCCACCGCGTAGATATGCACCCCAAGGGTGGTGCGGCGCAGGATAAACCAGCACATCGCGATCACCGCCAGGGCGATGACTACCAGCCAGGGCACCGGGCCGAGGTAGTCATTGCCGATCCACTCGAAGCTGATATCGGAGTTGATCACCGTGGTGCCGTCGGCCAGCAGATAGGCGGCGCCGCGCAGCGCCGTGTAGGTGCCGAGGGTGACGATAAACGGCGGTAGCCCGGCGAAGGCGACCAGCGCGCCGTTGAACAGGCCGAGCAGCAGGCCGAGCATCAGCGCCGCCGGAATCGACAGCAACGCAAACGCCGGGATCAGCGACACCACCATCGCGGCCACTGCGGTGGTGCCAAGGATGGAGCCGACGGAAAGGTCAATGCCGCCGGTGAGGATGATGAAGGTCATTCCCGCCGCCAGCACAATGTTGATCGAGGCCTGGCGGGTGATATTCAGCAGATTGCTTTCCGTGAAAAAGTTGGGGGCGATAAAGCCGAAAACGGCGACGATCAGGATGAGGATCGGCAGAATGCCGACGGTCTGCATCAGGTCGCCCATCAACATTTTTTTCGCCGAAGCGGATTTCGCGACCGGCGCGGAGGTCTCTTTCGGTATGCTCATAGTTGCCCTGCCTTAAGGTGAGAATCGGTCACGCCGGTGGCCAGCGTCATGATACTTTCCTGGCTAATATCACCGGCCTGTAGCTCGCCGGCGATAACGCCCTCGCGCATCACATAGACCCGGTCGCTCATGCCCACCACTTCGGGCAGCTCGCTGGAGATCATCAGAATGGCGACGCCCTGGCGCGCCATGTCGTTCATGATGCGGTAAATTTCGCTTTTCGCGCCGACGTCGACGCCGCGGGTGGGTTCATCGAGGATTAGAATGCGCGGGCCAATCGCCACCCAGCGCGAAATTAACAGCTTCTGCTGGTTGCCGCCGGACAGTCCGCCGGCGCGCACCTGGGCGTGCGGCACGCGGATGTTAAGCAACTGGATGGCGTCATCGGAGATGGTTTGCGCCTTCCGGCGGTTGAGCATCCCCCAGGTCGCGTCGCGCTCCAGCGTCGCCATGGTGATGTTTTCCTGGGCTGCCAGTTCGAGAAACAACCCCTGTTCTTTGCGGTTTTCGGTCAGAAAGCCGATCCCGAGGTCGATGGCTTCCCGCGGCGAGTGGATCACCACCGGCTCGCCGTCGATCTCAATCACCCCGGCGGTGGCTTTGCGCACCCCGAAGATCAGCTGCGCCAGTTCGGAACGCCCGGCGCCGACCAGCCCGGCGAGGCCGACGATTTCGCCGGCATGCACCACCAGGCTGCTGGGCTTAATCTTGCCGCCATCGGTCAGATCCTCGACCCGCAGGCGCGGCTGGCCGCGGGGAATGTCACGTTCTTTATTGAACAGATCGCTGAGCGGGCGGCCGACCATCATGCGCACCAGCTCCGGCGCGTTGAGCTTGTCGCGCACCAGGCTGCCGACATACTGCCCATCGCGCAGGACGCTGACCCGGTCGGAGAGCTCATACACTTCCGCCATGCGGTGGCTGATATAGATGATCGCCATCCCCTCATCGCGCAGGCGCAGGATGAGCTCGAACAGGCGCTGGGTTTCCCGCGAGGAGAGGGCGGCGGTGGGTTCATCCATCACCAGAATGCGGCTTTGACGGTGCAGGGCGCGGGCGATCTCCACCTGCTGTTGTTCGGCGATGGTCAGGGTCATCACCCGGTCGCTGGCTTTGAACTGGGCGCCGAGACGGTCGATCACCGCCTGCGCCTGGCTGAGCATGGCTTTGCGCTGCACCAGACCACCGCGCGCCAGCTCGCTGCCGAGGAAAATGTTTTCCGCGACGGTCAGGTTCGGCGCCAGCTGCATCTCCTGGTAGATCAATGTGATCCCGGCGGCCAGCGCGTCCTTGGGGCCGCGGATGGTTTGCGGTTTTCCGTCGATCAGGATCTCGCCGCTGGTGGCGGTATAGGCGCCGGCGAGGATCTTCATCAGCGTGCTTTTTCCGGCGCCGTTCTCCCCCATCAGGGCATGGATCTCGCCGGGCCAGACCGTCAGGTCGACGCCCTTCAGCGCGTAGAATTTGCCAAAAGCTTTGGCGATATGGCGCATTTCCAGTACCGGGGTGGCGGTCATCGCGGCGCTCCTGTCTGTAAGAACAATAGCTGCAGTCCACCACCGGAAAATAAATGCAGAATGTCAGAATCCATTCATATTTGTCATAGTGATAAATAGTTAACCGCGATCACAGTTACGCGGCGTCATTTTCTGCACCGTCACGCTTATCTGCCGACCGATCCTTCACCGGAGTTGTTATGACCGCTCGCCGACACCCGTTTTTCACCAGCGCCCGTGGCCGCCTGCTCTCCTTTAATCTGCTGATGGGCGTGGTCACCCTGTTGGTCAGCGGCGTGGCGGTGTTCGGCTTTCACCACGCCAGCCAGCTGCAGGAGCAGGTGCAGCGCCAGACTCTCAACGACATGCGCGGCAGTATGGATCTGGCGCGGGACACGGCGAATGTCGCCACGGCGGCGGTGCGCCTGTCGCAGGTGGTGGGGGCGCTGGAGTACAAAAGCGAAGCGGAACGGCTGCTGGCGACGCAGCAGGCGCTGAAGCACTCGCTGGCCCAGCTGGCGGCGGCCCCGCTGGCGCAGCAGGAGCAGGCGCGGGTGGCCAATATTATTCGCCGCAGCAACGCGCTGCAGCAGAGCGTGGCGGAGATGCTGGAGCGCGGCCAGCGCCGCCATCTGCAGCGCAATGCGCTGCTGAGTTCGCTTTACCAGAATCAGAGTAACCTGCGCCATCTCGCCGATCTTAACGATCGCGGCGGGGATAAGGCGATCGATCCGCGCCGGCTGGCCGAGATGGACCGGCTGATCGTGGCTGCGATCCATACCGTCACGCCGCGGTCGATCGTCCTGCAACTCGACCAGCTGCGCGGCGCCCTGCCGACACGCAGCGCCGATCCCGCGCTGGCGTTTGTCCTCCCTGATGTGACCCGCGAGCTGGCGACGCTGGCCCCGCTGTCGGCCCAGCTGGAGGAGAGCGACCTGACGATCAGCTGGTACATGTATCACATCAAAGCGCTGGTCGCGTTGCTTAACGAAGATATCAATCAGTACGTGACCCGGGTGGCGGAAGCCTCAGAGCAGCGGGCGGCGCAGAGCCATCGGGAGCTGCGCTCCATCAGTATGTTTATTCTGCTTTCCGCGCTGCTGGCGCTGGCGATCACCGGCTGCGCCGGGTGGTACATCTACCGTAATCTCGGCTCGAACCTGACCGCCATCTCGCGGGCGATGTCGCGGCTGGCTCAGGGAGAGCCGAACGTCTCGGTGCCGGCCCTGCAGCGGCGCGACGAGCTGGGGGAGCTGGCGCGGGCCTTTAACGTTTTCGCCCGCAATATGGCGTCGCTGGAGCACACCACCCGGCTGCTGAAAGAGAAGACCAACCAGATGGAGATCGATCGGATTAAGCGCCAGGAGCTGGAGGAGGCGCTGCTGCATAGTCAGAAGATGAAGGCCGTCGGCCAGCTGACCGGAGGTCTGGCGCATGACTTTAACAACCTGCTGGCGGTGATTATCGGCAGCCTTGAGCTGGTGGAGCCGGATGCGCGCGATGCGCCGCGCCTCTCCAGGGCGCTGAAGGCGGCGGAGCGTGGGGCGCTTCTGACCCAGCGGCTGCTGGCCTTTTCGCGCAAGCAGGCGCTGCATCCCCAGGCGGTGGCGATGGCGCCGCTACTGGAGAACCTCAGCGAGCTGATGCGTCACTCCCTGCCGACGACCTTAAGCCTGGAGATTGAGGTGCAGTCGCCGGCGTGGCCGGCATGGATAGACGTTGGCCAGCTGGAAAACGCCTTGATCAATCTGGTGATGAACGCCCGCGACGCCATGGCGGGGCGCGGCGGGGTCATCAAAATACGCACCTGGAATCAGCGGGTCACCCGCAGCAGCGGCCAGCGGCAGGATATGGTGGCCCTGGAGGTGATCGATCATGGCAGCGGGATGTCGCAGGCGGTGAAAGCCCGGGTGTTTGAACCTTTCTTCACCACCAAAGCCACCGGCAGCGGCAGCGGCCTGGGGCTGTCGATGGTGTATGGCTTTGTGCGCCAGTCTGGCGGCCGGGTGGCGCTGGAGAGCGCGCCGGGGCAGGGGACGACGGTGCGGCTGCAGCTGCCGCGAGCGTTGACCGAGGTTGAGAAGGAGGTGGCGCCAGCGGTGGACGAGCCGCCCCCGGCGGGCGAGCGGCTGGCGCTGGTGCTGGAAGATGAAGAGGATGTCCGCCAGACGCTATGTGAACAGCTGCATCAGCTGGGCTGGCTGACGCTGGAAACCGCCAGCGGTGAAGAGGCGCTGCAGCTGCTGGAGGCCTCGCCGGATATTGCCCTGCTGATTAGCGATCTGATGCTGCCCGGGGCCCTGAGCGGCGCCGATGTGATCCATACCGCCCGACGCCGCTTTCCGGCGCTGCCGGTGCTGTTGATCAGCGGCCAGGATTTGCGTCCAGCGCAGAACCCGGCCCTGCCGGAGGTTGAGTGGCTGCGTAAGCCGTTTACCCGCGCCCAGCTGGCGCAGGCGCTGAGCGCGGCGTACGCGAGGATTTGAGATTCCTCCGCTACTCGGGGGGTGTACGCTTGATTAAGGTAGCGGCAGGACTCTGATGAGATTGGCCCCGATGAAACGTTACGCAACCGCACTGCTCTTTTGCACTCTGTCGCTGACCAGCCTGGCCGCTCGCGCCGATATTATTGATGACGCGATCGGCAATATTCAGCAAGCCATTAACGACGCCTATAACCCGGGCAGCAGTCGCTCCGATGACGACGACAGATACGATGATGATGGCCGGTATGATGACGGGCGCTATCAGGGGAGCCGTCAGCAGAGCCGTGACAGTCAGCGCCAGTATGACGAGCGGCAACGCCAGCTGGACGAGCGCCGCCGCCAGCTGGATGAACGCCAGCGTCAGCTCGACCGCGATCGTCGTCAGTTAGAAAGCGACCAGCGTCGGCTGGATGATAGCTACTGATCGCCCCCCGCAGGCCAGCGCTTAATCCAGCGCTATTTCCATCCCGTCATAGCCCGCTTCGAAACCTGTCGGCAGCGGGTTATCCATCATCCAGACGTCAAACTGGTGGCTGATATGGGTGAGGATCACCCGCGGACAGCCAATGACCTGGTTAAGGCTGCGGACGGTGTTTAGATCGTTATGGTTACGCAGGGTCTGCGCGCGCGGCTCATGACTGCAGTCGATGATCATCGCCTGCGGGCGGTTATTGAGCAAAAACTTCAGCGTCTTGTCCGGCAGCCCGGCGGTATCCGAGAGCCAGGCCAGCCGGCTGTGGGCCGACTCCAGCAGATAACCAAAGGTCAGCTTCGAGTGATTAAGGGGGAGGGGCGTCACCCGCAGCCCCTGCAGGTTAAACATCACAAACGGCGTGACGGTATGGCTAAAGTCAAGCAGACCGGGGTGTTTGAGCAGATCGTCGCAGCCGGCGTCATCCGGCGGGCCATAGACCGGAATCGACGCGCCGACTCCCCAGCGCAGCGGAAACAGCCCCTGCACATGATCCAGATGGTAGTGGGTCAGCAGCACCTGTTGAAAGCTGCCGGCGGGATGATGTTCCATCAGATCCGGTCGTCCGGCATCGAGCAGCGTCACGGCGCTGTTGAACGTGACCACTCCGCTACAGGGGCGGCGGCGGTGATTTTCCTCGCGGCGAGCGCGGCGGCAGGCCGCGCAGTCGCAGCCGAAGACCGGCACCAGCTGAGCGCCGCCGGTGCCGGTTAAGCGGAGGGTCAGGCTCATCGCGTCACCTTTTGTTTATACCAGTTGATCCGCTTCGCGCGCCGCGTGGCTGCGCAGCAGGCGGAAAAATTCATCGACCGATTGTCGGAGACTGCCGTCGTTATTCAATGTCAGGCAGTTGTCCGGCTTATAGCGCGCGGCGCGTTCCAGACGCTGGGCGATTTCCAGCGCGTTTTCCCGGCCGCGCTGCTCCAGCCGCTGGCGCAGCACCGGCGGCGAGACGGCGAGACAGATCGGCACCAGCACCTCGCCGTAGCGTTCCCGGGCCAGCGCCAGATGGGCGCGGGAGCCATTGGCCACCACGTCAAAGCCGGCGTGCAGCCAGAGGTCGATCTCCACGCCAATGCCATAGTAAGTATTGTTGGCGTGCCAGCTGAGAGCAAAAAGATGCTGCTCGGCGCGGGTAAAAAACTCATGTTCGCTGAGGGCGATATGATTCTCGCTGCCCGCGTTAAACGGGCGGGTTATGTAACGATGGGCCACCAGCAGCTGCGGGTGCTCGCGCTGGCGCAGCGCCGCCAGCAGGCTATCTTTACCGGAGCCGGAGGGGCCCACCAGCCAAATCAGTTTTCCTGGCATTAAAAGACCCTCTTTCCCTGGCGCCAGACATGGTCGATCTGGATATGTTCGCCGCGACGGTGCGCCAGCACCAGGTCGGCGCGTTTTCCCTCGGCGATGACGCCGCGATCGTCAAGGCCCAGCGCCTGCGCCGGATGCTGACTGACCAGACGGATCGCCTGTGGCAGGGTGAAGGCATTGTCCTCGGCGTCGGCGATGCGGAAAGCGGCATCCAGCAGGCTGGCGGGGTAATAGTCAGATGAGAGGATATCCAGCAAACCATGGCTCGCCAGCTGGTGGGCGGCGACGTTGCCGGAGTGGGAACCGCCGCGCACGATATTCGGCGCCCCCATCAGGACGTGCATCCCGTGCTGACGTGAAGCCTGCGCCGCGGCCAGCGTGGTGGGAAACTCGGCGATCACGCTCCCTAGCTGGTGGGATTCGGCCACATGCGCTTCGGTGGCGTCGTCGTGGCTGGCGAGGGCGATACGGCGGGTGCGGCACATGGCGGCGATGGTCTGGCGATTGGGCTGCGACCAGGTGGCGGCCAGAGCCATCTGCTCGGCTTCAAAACGGTCCATTTCGTCATGCGTCAGATGATATTTGCCCTGATAATAATCGCGGTACTTGCTGCGATCGGCGTACTGACGCTGGCCCGGCGAGTGGTCCATCAGAGAGACCATGCTCACCGACTCGCGATCGATCAGCTTTTCAAACAGCGGCAGCGTAGTGTGATGCGGCAGCTCGCAGCGCAGGTGCAGGCGGTGTTCGGCGCGGTTGAGACCGCGCTTTTGCGTCTCCTCCACGGCATTGACCATCTTCTCCAGATTCTCAAGACGATCGCCGCCATCGCGCACGTCGCCAATCGCCACGGCGTCCAGCACGGTGGTGATGCCGCTGGCGACCATCATGGCGTCATGGCTGCTCATCGCCGAGTGGGCCGGCCAGTCTACCTTCGGCCGCGGGGTAAAGAACTTGTCGAGGTTATCGGTATGCAGCTCGATAAGGCCCGGCAGCAGCCAGCCGTCTTCCCCATCCAGCGCCTGCGGCAGCCGGCTCTGGCTTTCGGCGAAGGCGAGGATGCGACCGTCATGGACTTCCAGCGAACCGTGGACCACCTCGTCGTCGAGAACCAGTTTTACGTTATTGATAATCATGCTGTCATTCCCATAGAGTGCAGTCGGTCGGCGACCTGACGGCGTACCCCTTCGTCATGGAAAATCCCCACGATGGCCGCGCCGCGCGCTTTGGCATCGTGGATCAGGTTGACCACGGCAGCACTGTTTTTGCCATCCAGTGAGGCGGTGGGTTCATCAAGGAGCAGGATCGGATAGTCGACCGCAAAACCGCGGGCGATGTTGACCCGCTGCTGCTCGCCGCCGGAAAAGGTGGACGGCGCAAGGTGCCACAGGCGTTCCGGAACGTTGAGGCGGGTCAGGAGCTGGGCGGCTTTCGCGGCGCTCGCTTCGCGCGGCGTCCCAAGATCGAGCAGCGGCTGCATCACCACCTCCAGCGCCGAAATGCGCGGGATCACCCGTAGAAACTGGCTGACCCAGCCGATGGTGGTTTTGCGCACTTCCAGCACCTTGCGTGGGGTGGCGGTGACGAGGTCCACCCATTCGTCGCCGTGGCGGATATGGATATGGCCGCTGTCCGGCAGATAATTGGCGTACAGCGAACGCAGCAGGGTCGATTTGCCGCTGCCGGAGTGACCGTGGAGCACCACGCACTCCCCGGCGTTAACGGTCAGCGAGGCGTCGGCCAGCACCGGCAGACGCACGCCGTGCTGCTGGTGCAGAACAAAGGTTTTATGGACGTTTTCAACGCGGATCATGTTAGCTCTCACGAGGTTGAGTTGCCGGGTGGCGCTTCGCTTACCCGGCCTACGAATAACGCACCTGTGGGCCGGGTAAGGCGCAGCCGCCACCCGGCAAAACAGCATCAATTCTGCAACACCGACGACACCAGCAGCTGGGTGTAAGGATGGTGCGGATCGTCGAGCACCCGGTCGGTTAAGCCACTCTCCACCACCTGGCCCTGCTTCATCACCAGCAGACGGTTCGCCAGCAGGCGAGCGACGCCGAGATCGTGGGTAACAATCACCACCGCCAGATTCAGCTCCACCGCCAGGCCGCGCAGCAGGTCTAGCAGCCGCGCCTGCACGGACACATCCAGCCCGCCGGTGGGTTCATCCATAAACACCAGCTTCGGCTGGGTGACCAGATTGCGGGCGATCTGCAGACGCTGCTGCATGCCGCCGGAGAAGGTGGTGGGCAGGTCGTCGATGCGCGAGGGCGGGATCTCCACCTCCTGCAGCCACTTTTCGGCGGTGGCGCGAATGTTGCCGTAGTGGCGGGCGCCGGTGGCCATTAGCCGTTCGCCGATGTTGCCCCCGGCAGAGACCTGGCGACGCAGACCGTCCATCGGGTGCTGATGCACCACGCCCCATTCGGTGCGCAACAGGCGTCGGCGTTCGGCTTCGCTCATGGCGTACAGCGAGCGCTGCTGGTACAGCACCTCGCCCTGCTGCGGCGTCAGGCGGGCGGAGATTGCCTTCAGCAGGGTGGTTTTACCGGAGCCGGACTCGCCGACGATGCCGAGCACTTCTCCCGGCCACAGCTCGAAGGAGACATCGCGAAAACCTTTATCCGGGGCGTAGAGATGGGTCAGGTTATTCACAGCAAGTAATGGCTGGTTCATTTTTTCTGCCCCTCGCTCTGCTGGCGGCAATAGTCGGTATCGGAGCAGACAAACATCCGCTGGCCGCTGTCATCCAGCACCACTTCGTCGAGGTAGCTGTGGCGCGAGCCGCAGATGGCGCAGGGCTCATCCCACTCCTGCACGGTAAAGGGATGGTCGTCGAAATCGAGACTCTCCACCGGGGTATAGGGCGGCACGGCGTAGATCCGCTTTTCGCGCCCGGCGCCGAACAGCTGCAGCGCCGGCATCATGTGCATTTTCGGGTTATCGAATTTCGGGATCGGCGAAGGGTCCATCACGTAGCGGCCGTTCACCTTCACCGGATAGGCGTAGGTGGTGGCGATATGGCCGAAGCGGGCGATATCTTCATACAGTTTCACCTGCATGACGCCGTACTCTTCCAGGGCGTGCATGGTGCGGGTTTCGGTTTCACGCGGCTCGATAAAGCGCAGTGGCTCCGGGATCGGCACCTGGTAGATCAGGATCTGATCCTCCACCAGCGGCGTCTCCGGGATCCGGTGGCGGGTCTGGATCAGGGTGGCGTCTTCGGTACGCTCGGTGGTGGCGACGCCGGTGACGCGCTTAAAGAACTGACGAATCGACACCGCGTTGGTGGTGTCATCCGCGCCCTGGTCAATCACCTTCAGTACGTCGTTCTCACCGATGACGCTGGCGGTCAGCTGGATGCCGCCGGTGCCCCAGCCGTAGGGCATTGGCATTTCGCGCCCGCCGAACGGCACCTGGTAGCCGGGAATCGCTACCGCTTTGAGAATAGCCCGGCGGATCATGCGCTTGGTTTGCTCGTCGAGGTAAGCAAAGTTATAGCCAGTCAGTGGGTTAGCCACGTTCGTTCTCCCGTTGCAGGCGTTTCAGCAGCGCCAGTTCGGCCTGGAAATCGACATAGTGCGGTAGCTTCAGATGCGAGACGAAGCCGGCGGCTTCAACGTTATCGGCGTGCGCCAGCACGAACTCTTCGTCCTGGGCCGGTCCGCTTATCTCTTCGCCGTATTCCGGCGCCTGAAGGGCGCGGTCGACCAGCGCCATGGCCATCGCTTTGCGCTCGCTCATGCCGAAGGTCAGGCCGTAGCCGCGGGTGAAGTGCGGCGGCTCCTCCTGCGGGGCGACGAAGCCGTTGACCATTTCGCATTCGGTCAGCAGCAGCTCGCCAATATTGACGCTAAAGCCCAGCTCTTCCGGGACGATTTCCACCTGCACGTAGCCGCTGCGGATCTCGCCGGCAAACGGATGGTTGCGGCCATAGCCGCGCTGGGTTGAGTAGGCCAGCGCCAGCAGATAGCCTTCATCGCCGCGTACCAGCTGCTGCAGCCGCGAGGAGCGCGAGCAGGGATAGACCGGTGGGGTGCGGGTGATATCGTCAGGCGGCGCGCCGCAGTCCGCTTCAGCTTTGGCCAACCCTTGCTGCGTCAGCAGGTTGAAGACGTGCGGCGTCGGCTGCGTTTCGCTACCGGCTTTCTGCACCGACGGCGGTTCGCCGTTAGCCAGCAGGGTAAAATCGAGCAGGCGGTGGGTGTAGTCGTAAGTGGGGCCCAGCAGCTGGCCGCCGGGGATATCTTTATACACTGCGGAGATGCGGCGTTCGAGGCGCATCTCCGCGGTATTAATCGGTTCGCTGACCGCCAGCCGCGGCAGGGTGGTGCGGTAGGCGCGCAGCAGGAAGATCGCTTCGACGTTATCGCCGCTGGCCTGCTTCAGCGCCAGTGCCGCCAGTTCGCGGTCGGCGATGCCGCCCTCGGTCATCACCCGGTCCACCGCCAGGCTGAGCTGGTCGCCTATCTGTTCGACGCTCAGTTCGGGAAGCCGTCCATCGCCCCGTCGTTTCTGTTCCTGTAAGGCGTGAGCGGCGCGGATCGCCTTCTCGCCGCCCTTGACGGCAACGTACATTTAGCACACCTCCACGTGGGTGGTGCGCGGGATCGCCAGCAGGCGCTCGCCGCAGGTGAGGATCAGGTCGATGCCCAGCGGGAACGGGTGCGGGCGTTCGGTTAATTCGTCGATGATGCAGTCCGGCAGCTGCGGCGCGATCATTCGCTCTTCGGCAATGCCTGCCCCGGTCAGGCGCAGCATGCGTCCGCCGCTGAGGCTGGCAAGCTGAACGATCAGTGTGACGCCGGTTTCCGGCGCGGTGACGGTGCCAGCGGAAAGGACGTTGAGCTGCTCGGCGCTGATACCGTCATTGGCGACGGCAAAGACCGCCTGCTGCGGCTGGTCCACCAGCGGCGCGCCGGTATGAAAGCGCAGATTCTGTCCCACCAGATCGTTACGCAGGGCGCTGGCGAGCCAGACCGGGGTTTCGCGATCGGCAAGGGTCAACAGCAGGCTGGTGGAGGCCACGTTCAATGGCTGCCAGCCGTGCTGAAGCTGCTGCAGGGAGACAATCACCCCCGGCTCGCTCATCGCTTTCAGCAGGCGACGAAAACTGTGTTGGGCATCCTGCACAGCCAGGGTAAAAGCGGGTTGTAAGGTCATACGTTATCTCCGCGAACCAGGGTAAAGAAGTCGACCCGGCTGGCGTTGACTTCGGCGCGTCGGGCTTCAATGCGCGCGCTGCGTAGCGCTTCCAGCGGGGTTATCAGGGTTTCCATTAAGGTGTGAAAATGGCGGGGCGACTGCAGCAGGGCGTCGATCGCCGCGCAGCGTTCAGCGTGCGGGCGGTCGCGGCCTAAGATCCAGCTGTAACCGAGGGTACCGTCAGCCAGGCGTACCGCTGCGCGGGTAAGGGTGGCGTCGCCGGCAAAGAAGCGGTCGCCGATACCGCCCATGCGGGCCTGGAGCTGTACCAGCCCGGTTTCCGGGGTGCGAATCAATTCATATTCCGGCGCCAGCTGCAGGGACTGCATGCGCGCCAGAAGGTCCTGCGGTTCACTGTGGGCCAGCACGGACATCCAGCGCTGGCGGGTGGCGGTATCGAAGTGCATTCAGTGCTCCATGGTAAATTCAATCATGTCGGCGCGGGTCAGGCTGACGGACTACTCCGCCGTGAGCGACTCGCCCTCGCGGCTATTGAGCGTGCGGACGCAGAGCAGCGGCGCCATATTGGGGATTTCCAGCAGCTTGCTCTCTTTTGCCTGCGCGCGGCGGGCGCTAATTTTGGTGCGTACGCGGGTCAGTTCGACGTCGAGCCGATCGCGTAGCAGATCGTGCAGCGAGCCGTGGCTGAAGGTCTGTAGCACCGGCCAGAAGCGCAGGTCGGCGAAGTAGTGGTCAATCAGGCACAGGGCGACGCCATTGACCCGGCGCAGGGTACGCAGGTGGATCACGTTCTCGCCCTCATTGATGCCAAAGGCTTCGGCGACATGGGCGCTGGCGGGGCGCAGCACCGACAGCAGCTTTTCGCTGGTGGGATCGCTGCCTTGTTCCAGCAGGTTTTGGCTGAAGCGCGCCTGGGCGTTAAGCGGGTAGTCGATGGGGCGCATCAGCACCAGCACACCCACGCCCTGACGGCGCTGAACCCAGCCGCGCTCAACCAGCTGGTCGATAGCCCGGCGCAGGGTGTGGCGGTTAACGTCGAAGCGCGTCGCCAGCTGCTGCTCGGCGGGCAGATAGTCGCCGCAGCGATAGTGGTGGCGCAGCTCCTGCTCAAGTCGGGCGGCGATTTCCTGATAGCGCGTGGGGTAACTGGTCGGATGTCTGGACAGGTGCATGGTCATCAAGCCTCACACAGCATAGGCGAGGAGCTTCCTCGCGTTGTGGGCCGATCCTGACCGGTTTATGTTGCATTTCGGTTAAGTGACGATGACCAAAGGATGAAGAGTTGATGCCAGGCGGATGACAGGGCGGCCGGGCCGCCCTGGGGGCGTCAGCCTTGTTTGACCACGTTGATCATCCAGGGGACGCCAAAGCGGTCGACGACTTTGCCGAAGCCGTGGGCCCAGAAGGTTTCCTGCCAGGCCATCTCAATGCGCCCGCCGACAGCCAGCGCGTCGAACCAGCGCTGGCCTTCAGCGACATCGCTGGGATCGAGGACGAGGGTGAAGCCGGCGTAATGCACATCGGGCCCGAAGGCGCTGTCGCTCAGCATCAGCTCGCCATTATTGATGCGCAGGCTGGCGTGGGCGATAGCATCATCCGCCATCTTCTGGCCAGACGGGCAGCCGTCTGACGCTTCCTGCGCCGGGGGCGGCATTTCGCCAAAGGTCATTTTAAACATCAGCTCTGCGCCCAGCGTCTGCTGGTAGAAGGCGATCGCCTCGGCGCAGTTGCCCGCAAAGGCAAGGTAGGGACTTAAGGACATGGTGAATACCTCAGTGACCGTAACCCGTAAAGCGTAGTCGCCCGGCAGGCGATTGAGCCAGACGGCAGGGCGAAAAGGGGCGCTGAAATATGACGGCAGGCGACAGCGTAAATAGCGGTTGCCGGCGAGGGAAATAACAGGATGCGCCGGGTGACAAACGGCCACCAGGATATCGGGAGCGGCGACGGTTATGTGAAAAAATAATCGCGCCGCCTACCCGAAATTAAATCAGTTCTTTTTCACAAATTCCGATTTGAGCTTCATCGGACCAAAACCGTCAATTTTGCAGTCAATATTGTGATCGCCTTCGACCAGACGGATATTTTTCACTTTGGTGCCGATTTTCAGCATCGAAGAGCTGCCTTTAACCTTCAAATCTTTCACGACGGTAACGCTGTCGCCATCGGCCAGTAAATTGCCATTGGCATCTTTAACGATCAGAATGTCGCTCTCTTCCGTCGCCTCGGCAGGGTTCCACTCATGGGCACATTCCGGGCAGATGTACATGCCGCTATCTTCATAAGTGTAAGTCGAATCGCATTTTGGGCAGTGTGGCAGTTGCATGACGCTCCTCATGATGTCGTCGAAAAACAGGACGTTGGTCCTTTAAACAGCGGCTGAGAGCCGAAAGTGGGTATGATTATAGCGCAATCACCCACTTTTGTCGGGTGTTTTTTTGCTAAAAAATAGCCGTGGTGTTATTCCGGAAAGAAGCGAATAAACGCTGAAATTAACCGCCCGAAGTGGAGCAAAATCGACGAAATAATTTCCGCGCGATCGGCAGGAAATGAACTTATTTATTTTCCGACACTCTGTAATGAGGCGGTAAATTTCTGTGAAGTTGATCGCAGATATAAACACTGTTAGGGTAAAAAAGGGGAGCAGGTCAATTTCATCAAGCATCACGATGAGCCGCTCCATTTATTCACCAGTAGCCAGAGCAGGCGTCAACAGGTTCGGTTGTACATTCTGTCAGCAGACAGTGCAGGCAAACCTGCTACGCT
>OGIV01000876.1_pt1 | contig 19941 bp, 32 predicted proteins | sample 1571861 | NCBI WGS metagenome assembly OGIV01 (sample SAMEA2582099, study PRJEB24529) | metagenome | biome: Human gut stool | place: China | collected 2011 | reverse complement strand
GTGAACTCGAGAACTATGCTTTTATCTACATCACAGAAGAAGCAAAGTCAAAAGTTAATCTAAGCAAGGCGCGATTAAGCGCATTTATGAACGCAACTTATAAAAGTAGAGGTAAGTAAATATGGGTTTAGCGTATGGCGACATCTGTCGAGTGGTAAAAAGTGGCTCGGTTATTATAGAAGGGAATAAATATAAAGCTGACGAATTAAAAGCGTATAACGGAGAGAAGGTAGTAATTACATTGAGCATTAAAAACGTAACGGAAAAATCAGTATATACGATGAGTGGTAAATTTATTTGTAAAGCAGTTAGAGTGTAGAGGTAAGTAAAAATGAATGGAAAAGTAACGCAAGAAGTAGCCACAGGTAAAGAAGGTATGATGAAAGTACTTCAAGTTGTGATGAAGTGCTTGGCAGAAGGTGCGCTGAGTATCAAGCTGACGCAGGAAGCCACACGGGAGATGAATAAACGCTTTTCAGAGAAACCAACGGATGAAGAATATCTGAATACACCAGTTTTATTTACATTGCCTAACGGCATTTCAACGGGATCAATTCAACATATTGTGGACGAGTGGTTAGAACCTGAAGTGTTGGACTATTTAGAGAAACAAGGACGTTTTGATCCGTATGAGATTATCAAACATTTTGTTGCAGAGATAGACAAGATAAAAGTAGAGGTGATTTAAATGGAATGGAAGCGACTAAAACGTAGACATATACGAGTATCAGCATTTACAAACATTCAAATAGAGCTAAATGCGTATGTAGAAGGTAAGTATGTGGTTGCTATGGTTGATACATATAGCATAGGACAAAACGCATATCAATTAGTGTCATTCCACGCGGAATATAAATCGCTAGAAGTAGCAGAAGACGCATATAGAAAGCTAGACAACATATTAGATACATTAGTTGAGCTAAAAGAAGCAGAGGTGATCTAAATGGCTAAAAGTAGCAACAAGCGCAAGAACGGGAAACGCGTGGTGAATAACCACGCTGAACGCCTAAAACGTTTGCAAGCGAGAGAGATTGCAGATCTTATGGTATGTAATGCAGTCAGTAGAAGTGAGATTGAAACTGATGGAGATAGACTTGTACCACGCACTTTCGTGTATAGCGTAACAAAACGCAGTATCACAACCATTACCACGCGACAAGCTGACGCACTAATGGATCAACGTTGGTCGTGGAATATCCAGTTTGGCATTATCTGTCGCCATAAAGACGGTGAAGTTGTGTTAGAGAACGAGGAGAACGCGCAGCTATTTACAGAAGTAAAATTTCGTGAAATGAACGAGTTTGTAACCAATAAGCTTATGGAACTATGGGAGCAGACTGACAAAGAAACAGCCTTGACTATGTTCTGGGTTGCGTCGCCTTATAATATCTACAATAAGGGAGTAGATGTGCCACTTGAAGCCGTACTTGCACCTGTTTGGGTGTTTAATGTGTTGGGCAGTGTGCTGACGCAATACGAGCAGGACAACAAAGACCATCAAGTTATGCACTATCGCACGGATAAGCTTGAGGAATTTGTGAAGTGGTTTATGTCTCAATCTGAGTACCGAGAAGAACTTAAACAGTTACGCACTTTGACGTATTGGTTTGAGCCTAGCGGTGAGAAGATGCAGAAAGGTGAGCTTGTTGCGTTTAGAGAAAAGCTGATCAAAAACGGTGGCATTGAGACCATAGCGCGAGACGGTGAACCATTTAAACCACGTGCGACAGTAGAAGGGTTTGTCAATCGTGGCAGACGAACAGTAATCGCAGACGGCTTCGCAGTGAGTAAACTTATGGGTGTGTTTGACGATGTACCTAAATGTTTAAACGTGCGAGTAGATATAACAGACAACAAAGGCAACACGTCGAGCGTGATGCTTTATAACGACAAGTAGAGGTGAATAAAATGAGCGAAAAATTCAACTTAGAAGAAGCAATTAATGGTAGAGCATTTTACTTAAAAAATGGGTATAGAGGTGTAATTAAGTATTGTGTGGACGACATATTGATCACAAAAAATAAAACACCACGATATGCTTATGTAGGATATGTTTTAGATAAACAAGGTTTTTTAGACCGTACAAGCGTAGCTTGGGATGAAAATGGGGTCACTAATGAACCTAAATCCTATGACGCGGTAAGTATGGTGGAATACTCACCTTATGAAAAAGAACAAATGGAGAAAAGAAAAATGGATGGAAATGTGTTAATCAACGTGCAAGAAGTACGAAAAATGTTGGCGCAACGTTACAAAGAGGGTTTAGCGGTAGTTAACAATGCGATTGTAAAAGAAAGTATGTATCGCAAATCGGTGTTTGTGTCTAGCGAAGAACTTAAACAAGTCAGGTGTTATTACAACGATGATATGTTGTTAGACAAAATCAAGGAACAAGGTTACACAGTAGACGTGATAGAACCTTGTCGCGGCGAAGACGGTGGAATTAGTATAAGTGGGTGGTAAATATGAGTATGAATTACAATTTAGAAAACATAAGAGAAGCTTATATGTTTTATAAAAAAGCATTGGAAGATAAGAACTCGATTGCAAATGGTAGTTTTCGTGATGCAGAAGAATGGTTAATGTCGGAATTAGAAGCATTATTCAGTGAGGTGGAAAAATGAATATGGATTGGATGTTAGAACCGCCAGAGCCTTCACGTAAGGAGCGGTGCGTTGAAGCGCGAGTGGAAGACTGGCTAAAAAACCCAGTGCAGGGTATAGAAGACGCAGGGTTAGATCTCGCAGACTATCTTGATTGGGATAAACTTGAAGCTGACTTCGCGAAATTGGCAGAAGATTATTATGACAGTTATGTTGACGATTAGGAGAAGGTATGTTTGAGAAATTTAAAACATTGGTATTTCCAACGTATAAAAATGGATGGAAAAAGATTTACCCGACTAATGGTGCGACGTGTGCGATTATCTTAGTGAAAGGAAATGTTGTAGTGGCTGACGTTGTATTTCACTATGACGACGGGATCTTCGAGGGTAACAATACTCTATATAATGTGTCAGAAGTATTAAAATTTTATGAATACGAAGATTGACACAGTACAAAAACAGTTTATACTTGCACTATAAATTTATAACGTGGTGCAAGTATTATGAAAATGAAGTTTATGCTGACGATTGACAGCAGTTTAAGAACAATGATTAAACGTGAAGCACGTAAGCACGGTATCTCAATGAACGCGTATATCGAGACGGTGCTTACACAGTTTGTAGATATAGAACGAGGACGAAATGGCACGAGTACAACGAAGTCTATCGGAACGAATTAAAGATAATTCAACTCGCGAATGTGAATGTTTAATATGGAAAGGTGCGATGGCAGGTAACTCTCCGGTAATAGGTAAAAGATTACCAAATGGCACATTCAACAATATAAACATTAGAACAGTTAGAGGAATGAAACTTTTCCCCGGTACAACGGTAAACACAAGATTTACAACAACGTGTGGCAACCCACGTTGTTTCGCCAAAGACCATATCATTATCGGTACAGCTACTAAACAAGCTCCTCGTAGAGTAAGGAGAGGTGGCACGAAGTCTGATATGGCAGCAAATAAGAAGTTATTTAGTTTAGTAGTACACACCGAAGCCACAATGGTTGGAGAACAACTGAATGTATCATACGCAACGGTGCTAAAAATGCTTAAAAATAACACCAGTATGTACCCATACTTCTTAGTTAAACTAAAAGAACACTGTAACTTGGACGATGTGCGAGACAGCGACCAGAACGAATATTGGTTGAAGCACACGTACAATATATCTACCTTCGCATTGAACTTTATTAGACGATGCAAGGAAAATGAATTAGAAAAAGCATACAAGCGTGACGACAGCATTGATGCAGAGATGGAATATATTGACTTTCTCGATAACTGCGAAGTGCATAACGATCACCTAGTATTAAAAGACGGTGTAGATATTACACCACCATACAAATGCACCTGTGGATACGAAGGGTGCGTTAATCCACTACATAGAGGTGGGTAATGGAGTTAACCGAAATAACACTTGACTTTGAAACATACTATTGTAATAAGTCTAAGTATTCGTTATCAGCTAAAGGGATGACGATAGAGAAGTATATTCGTAACCCTAAGTTTGAGATTATCGGTCTTGCGGTGAAAGTCGGTAACAAGCCAACGGAATGGCTTGCACCTCACGAAATTGAAGACTGGATAAAGCATATTGAAATTGCTTACGGTTGGGATAACGTGCGAGTAATCGCACACAACGCTCGCTTTGACGCAGCGATATTAGGTTGGAAATATAATATCTACCCTAAACAAATTGCAGACACGATGTTAATGAGCAGAGCGTGTCAACTATGGGACGGCCACTCCCTTGACAATGTAACACGCAATCTACGCGAACGTTACAACTGGGGAATAGTACGCGACGACAATGGTCAAACGATGTGGGGCAAGTTTGAAACGAAAGACTTACCTGACACGTTAAATAAAGGTGACGAGGTTGTCAATGCAGACGGCAAACAGTTATTTGGCTTCACAGAAGCTGAGTATGATGCTTATGCAGACTACTGTATCACCGACGTGGACTTAACTTGGTCAGCCTATAATTGGTTTATGAAAGTGCGTGAGTTTCCAGAGAAGGAAATCGAGATTATTACATTGACTATCGAGATGTTTACCTACCCTGTGATTGAACTACATAAACCTGTGTTACTTGAAGTGGAGAAAACAGTCAACGGTAAACGCCAAGCACTACTAGATAAAGTAGGTGCGACGGTAGAAGACTTACGTTCAGATGTTAAATTCGCTGAATTATTGAGCCAATTAGGTGTAGAACCACCGACAAAACTCAACGCAAAAGGCGAAGTAAAATATGCGTTCGCAAAGAAAGATCTTGGTTTCTTAAAACTGTTGGAACACGAAGACCAATCCGTAGTAGAGTTAGTTGAAGCTCGTTTAGGAAATAAAAGCTCGCAAGCAGTAACGCGAGTTAAAACGCTACTAGAGATGTCAGACAGAGGGTTACTTCCTATTCCACTTGAGTATTACGCTGCACATACGGGCAGATGGGGCGGGTCAGACGGGATTAACCTTCAGAACTTCAACCGAAACCAGCTAGTCGACAAGTCTACACCGTCTGGAACTAAAGTGTTCTACGCTGATAAGGCAGACGCAGTAGTTAAAGTATTGGACGATGGAAAAGTGCAACTTGCCCGTGCAGGTGTTGTGGAAAATGACGAAGAATTACTGCACATTATGGGCCTTCGTGACGCACTAAAAGCACCGAAAGGTAAGAAGCTAGTGGTATATGACCTTTCGCAAGTGGAATTGAGAGTGAACGCTTGGGAGTGGGGAGAACAATGGGTACTTGACACGCTTGTACAAGGTAAAGATATTTACAAAGTAACGGCAGCCAGTACATACGGGATACCTTACGAAGAAGTCAATAAATCGCAACGCTTCGTGGGTAAATCACAGCAACTTGGTCTTGGCTATGGTGCAGGTGTGAATGGACTTAAAGTGGTGATGGGTAAACGGTCTGAAGAATTTACTGACGACGAGTTACAAAGTTTCGTTAATGCCTATCGAAATGCTGCGAGCAATATTGTTCGTGGTTGGAGACAATGCAAGGCAGCACTTGGTGCGATGGTTAGCGGAGCGACGATAACGTTTTGCAAAGACGACATACTTTCCACAGACGGACACCGTATCGCATTACCGAATGGACTACATCTAACCTACCTAGATATTCACGCTAGACCAGGTGAAATTGGGCCAGAGTTCTGGTTCTGGGGTAAGAACAAACAGACTAAAAAACCTGATTGGGAAAAGACGTTCCCTGGGAAATGCGATGAAAACATTACCCAGAGTTTGTGCAGAATCATTATGGGTGACATTATGGTTGCCATTCGCGAAGATTTTGCAAAACGTAACTGGTCACGCGACGACGCACATATTTGTTTGACCGTACACGATGAAGTGATCGTGTGTTGCAAAGACGAACTTGCGGAAGAAGTGTCAGAGATAATGCAGTACCAAATGAAGAAATCGAGAGACTGGTATCACGATTTACCGTTGGACTGTGCAGGTGATATTGCTCAACGATATGGGTGCGCAAAATGATTATATTTAACCTAACCATAGACCTTGCATTACTAGGTTCACATTCCAACGTGAATAATTTTTTACGAGAGATAGCGAAAATACTACACGTTGACAAAGGCGATTTAGTTGCAAGCTCGGTACACGGTAGTTTTAACGAATATCGTCTCGGCATAAAAACAGAAGGGGATTTTAAGAAGGCACGCTTCTTAATGCAAAAATTAAAGAACGCAAAGTTAGCACCGATTAAAAACGTGCAACTACGCCACGCAGAAAGAGGTTAAATATGTTCAAAACAACTGGTAGAAAATTTTACCGCCATAATAACGGTATTAGATACGCTGATATGTACGAGTTACTGGAATCAGAAACACAAGTTGCAGTGCAACTAGAAGGCTATAACAGTTACGGGTATTTATTAAAAGATTTAACCACAGGTTATATTCTAGCAGTACCCGATTTTATTTTTAACAACACATTTAAAGAGGTGAATTAATGGAAAATCAATTATTAAAAAACAACGTTGTAATAAACTTTACGTCCAGACTAAACGTACGAGAAATAGCACAAATTATTCCGGACGTACTAAAAGTTATGGGCTTGAGTGTGTTAAATCACGAAGTAGCTAAAATCAACGTTAGACCAAGCGACGGTGAGTACCAGTTAGTTATAAACACCGTACTGACTACAACACAAGAACAAGCAATTCGCAGTTTATTCGGTCAGTTCAAGTATAAGATTGGTTGGAGTGACTTCGATAACTTCGACGACAAATAGGATAAAATATGGCAACGTTTGTACATAATGACTCTGGTAGATTATATAAAAAAGTTCCTGTAGTAGGAAAAATAATTACTATAACACCAGAGCTAGAAAGCTACTTAGAAAAAGGCTTTATCTTTACACGTGAGTTAGGCGAAAACGGAATAACCATCATAAGTAGAGATGAGTTAGAAAATGAGTTTACGGAGTTAAGCGATGACTGAACAACTAGGCAGAAATTTAGGTGGGTCTCAGCAAGACCGATCCTAAGCATAAAGATTACTGGGCCACGCCACAGAAAATGGTAGACGGCTTATTCGCATACGTAGAGCTAAAAGGAATAGTACCGAAAGGTTTACCGAGACTTGATGTGTGTGCGTCGGAATTAAACAAGAAGTGCGAGCGTTTTATTTCGGAAGAACAGAACACGTTGGCAACACAGTGGGGTGAGAATAATCTCTGTTGGCTTAACCCACCATACTCAGACGTGCAACCGTTCTTGTCTAAGGCAGTGCGTGAAGCAGAGAATGGGAACTACACAGTCGCACTTTTAAAGAATGACTGCTCGACAAAGTGGTTTCACTTTGCAGCAAAAAATGCAATCGCAGTGGCCTACATTATGCAAGGTCGCATTGGGTTCGTCTCAGCTATGACTGGCGAAAGTGTAGGTGGAAATAACTTTAGCTCGGTGGCGTTTGTCTTCGGACCAGGTCGTAAAGGTTTACGTAGTATTTATGTTACAAAACAAAAACTAGAGGAGTTAGGAAAAAATGGCGCGACTGATTGAGTTAACGAAGGTTAATGGGAATAAACACTTAGTGAATGTAGATCATATAACCGACGTATGGCGAAACGAATATGTAGATAAAACGTATGTGTTTCTTAGCAACTGTATTGACGGAGAACAACCTCTAGAAGTCAAAGAAACACTTGAACAAATCAAAAACTTAGTGAACGGAGAATAAAAATGGCTAAATACCGTAAAAAACCAGTCGTAATTGACGCGTGGCAGCTAACAAAAGAAAACGTGGATACGGCTATCCCAGAGTGGCTAGATTTAGACGTGGTACATATCTTTAACGGTGGGCTACTTTTCGCAGAAATAGTAACACTTGAAGGTGTAATGCAAGCGAGTGAAGGCGACTATATCATTAAAGGGGTGCGAGGGGAATTTTATCCTTGCAAGCCAGATATTTTCAACGCAACGTATGAATTAGCGGAGTAGTTATGAAAGGTGTAATTAACAGTCTTGTGTACACATTGATAGAGTTCTTTGGGTTAGCCTATATCGCAGCGTTACTTGGTGTCTTAATCGGTATCGTATATAAAACATTTCACTGGGTAGTGTGAGGTTAGTATGAAACCATTTGATTTAGAAAAAGCATTGGGTGGTGAACCAGTAGTTCTTCGTTGTGGTAGAAAAGCATTTTTAACGTGCGATTTAAGACGGTATTTTAAAAATACAGTAAGTGATAAGAAATTAATCGGTATTGTTTCTGAAGAAGACGACCACAATTCTTTCGCTGTTTCAGCGAGCTGGTATGATTCTGGTTATTACTACGACGTAGAGACTATCGAAGAAAAAGGTTTTGACATTATTGGGATGTACGAAGAACCTAAACTTACAACGGAAGAAATCATGGAAAAAGCTTTCCAAGAAAAGCTAATCATTAGACATAGCTTATTACTTCCTTATCATAAGGGTTTTAAAGTAGTAGGTAAAACACGAGATGGTGATTACATTCTACAAGACTGTGATGGTAGCAAATTAAGTTTCTTGTGTGTATTCAATGAAGATATTGAATGGTCAATTAAGGATTAAAAATGAAACACATAATGGTTGATATTGAAACATTATCCACTGCGGTAAACGCAGTGGTGTTAAGTGTAGGTTCGGTGGAGTTCGATCCGATGTCCGGTGCGATTTTACGTGAGTTTTACCACGAGTTAGACTTATCCGATCAAACAACTCGCCATATCGACGCAAGTACGGTACAGTGGTGGGCGAAGCAGTGTTTAGTTAATGTAGATAACATTGCGTTCCTAGCAAAAAACAACCGTGAGAAAGATGCTGTCGCATACGTGCTACACGAGCTAGGTGCTTTCATTAACGGTGGTACAGAGTATTCAATGGTGCGTGCAGAAGGGTATGAGAAAGTAGCACTTTGGGCGTGTGATCCAGATTTTGACATTGCGATCTTAGCTGACCTTTACGAAGAGCATAACTTACCTACACCGTGGAAGTATAGTGAGCCTAAATCGGTTCGTACCGTGCGAATGTTAACGCAAATAGCAGGTATGGATATTCCTGGGCAAGAAGCAGACCACAATGCGTTAAATGACTGTATTAGACAGGCGAAAGAAGTTTCTTATTTTATCGCTAACCTACAACACGACGGAGCGTAGTAATGAAACTAATGCCACAGTCACCGACTTCCGTAAGTACATTCAATACTTGCCCTAAGCAGTACCAAGCGAAGTACATTACGAAGGAAGTGACATTTCAACCAACGGAAGCAACCGAACGAGGTACGCGTTGGCATAAGCAGTTAGAAGACAGGCTGCGCGATAAGCTTGCACTTCCGGAAGAAACCGCCCATTTTGAGCCATTGATCAGACGACTTGAAATGATGAAAGGCGACAAGCTACCGGAAACTAAACTCGCTATCACAGCAGACTTTAAACCGTGTACGTATAGAGAGCGTTGGTACGGTGGTACGGCTGACGTAATCGTGCTAAACCACGAAGAAAAGAAAGCCGTAATCTTCGACTATAAGACTGGTAAAGTTAAGGACAACGAGGACTTCCGTAAGCAGTTAACAACGTACGCACTTATGGCGTTTATCGCATATCCGCATATCACGCAGATACGCGTGGCATATATCTTCTTAGACGCTATGGAATATAGCCCTATTGAGAAAGGTAAAAAGGGGTTGACGTTTTACCGCAAAGACATTGAAGAAATGAAAAGCGACTTGGCGTTCAACATTGAGAAAATAGCACGGGCAACCGAGCGAAACGAGTGGCTACCTAATCCTGGTGGTTTATGTAGACCGAACAAGCCAACGGTTAATGGTGGACTACCGTGGTGTCAAGTTAAATCGTGTCCGTTCTGGAACAAAAGGTAAATTAAAATGAGCAAACAAACCGCAGAAGAATTTGTACAAGAAATTCGCAACAACTTTAATAAACATCTTGACGTTTTTATTAAAGGCGACGAAGCATTAGGTAAGCAAGACTGGGATGCGTTCCGTGAAGTTTATAAGTCAATGGCGAAAGAACAGTTAGAAGAAATCGCTATGGCGCAACACCTCAAGACAAATGAGATCTATCAAAATCAGAAGTTCATTGGTGACGCATATGAAGCCATTTTACGTGACATTACCTACTGTAAAGACTTTGTGACGTTTGGGGATTTAAAAACCAAAGCCGAAGCGGTACTACTTGCTCGCAGTATGATGGCGAAAGGTAAATCACCTGACGAAATCCGTAATGCTGTGAGCAAAGCGACGGAAGGGTTAAGCACTTCTAACATTATTGTACAGTAAGGGGCAGGTAATGGCTAAAGCAACACCGGAAGGTAAAGTTAAAAAGAAACTTATTGACTTCTTAAAATCACTAGGTAGTGACTGTTTCTATTATATGCCAGTTCAAAACGGTATGGGTCAGACAGGTATTCCTGACGTAATGGCGATTATTCACGGTGTACCTTTCGCCTTTGAATGTAAGGCGACACCTAAGCAGCACCCGACGGTGTTGCAAGCCTACGCACTTGATCGTATTCATAAAGCAAAAGGGATCGCGTGGGTAGTAGATAACGAAAGTATCTCGCTAGTGGAAATCCACCTTAAGACTGTAATACAAGCAGCTAAAGTTATGGTACTTAGTGATGACAAGTGGGTTGAAGATCTAAGTAATTCTACGTCAGCAAAACCACTATACCGTTGGAAAGATAAATTAGAAGTAATGGAGTTTGAAGATGGCACTTGTAGTCAAGGATAAGAAAGCAATTTTCCTTAAAGTGCGAGACCCTAAAAAATACACCGATGTTTTAGACCAAGCTGGGATTAAGTATAAACAGGACGGTCACAAGTTGGCTGTCCGTCACAACGTTGATACATTTAAAATTTTGTCTAACTTAGGCGCACGACTTGATAAGTTTGAGCCTATGCGAAGTTATTACGAATACCCTAAACTTCACGGAATTTATGACCCGATGAAGCACCAAGAAGAAACAGCCGTGTTTGTCTCGCAAAACCCGAAAGCGTTTGTACTGAACACACAACGAACAGGGAAAACGGCAAGCTGTCTTTGGGCAGCAGACTACCTTCTAAAAGAAGGTGTAATTGATAAGGTACTTATCTGTTGTACCGTGTCTAACTGCGCAACGTGGCACGACGAAGTACGTGGGATTTTTGCTAGTCGCTATTCTTTAGTAGCACGTGGCTCACGACCGGTGCGTAAGTCAATCCTAAGACAAAAGGCCGACTTCCATATTATCAACCACGACGGTATTAAAGTAGTCGCAGATATTTGGGAACACTACATTACAGATAAGACACTTCTAATTATTGATGAAGCTCGCTTATTCAGCGACCCTAATTCAGACCGTTGGAAAGTGATGAACGAAATGGCGACACGTTGCAAATATGTCTGGGCCTTAACCGGCACTCCACTATCCGGTGGCCCAGTCGCAGCGTATGGGTTCATTAAATTAGTCGCACCTCACCGTGTACCTAAAACCGTTGGAGCGTGGCAAGCGATGACAATGGTCAAGCTCGGAGAGCGTAAATGGATTCCGAAGCGTGGGTGGGAAGACACGGTGTTTAATGCGCTCCAACCTGCGATTAGGTTTAATGCTGACGACGTGCTAGACTTACCGCCTTTGCAAATGATGTACAACGAAGCAGAACTTACGGCTGACCAACATAAAGCCTATAACAAGTTAAAGCAAGAAGGTGCAATACCATTAAGGGAAGGTAGAATCACCGCAACTAACGCAGGGGTTTTAGTATTTAAACTTCTTCAAACGGCAGCAGGTGTGGTGAAACTTGATCAAAACGGTGACGACGATACTGCTGTATTGAAACTTCCACCGAAAGGTAGACTTAAAGTGTTGGACGAAATCATACAAGGTACGGACAACAAAGTGATTGTTTTCGCAAGTTACAAGGCAGTGGTTGATTTACTTCAAGAGCATTGTAGTAAGAAGTACGGTTCAGTATGGATCGACGGACGAGTGACGGGTAAGCGACGTGATGAAGCAGTTAATAAGTTTCAGACAGACCCAAATGTTAAAGTCTTAGTGGCCCACCCTAAAACAACATCACACGGGTTAGAGTTCGCAGTGGCAGACACGATTGTATGGTTCACACCACATCACAGTCTGGAGTTATATGACCAAGCAAATAAACGAATACAGTCTAAGTTGCAAAAGAACAATATGGGCATCTATCATATTTATGCGACACCACTGGAGAAAGCAATCTACAACAAGCTAGCCAACGGTAGTGAAGCACAACAAAGTTTCTTAGAACTCTACAAACAAGAAATGCAAAATTAATTTTAAAATATTATTGACAGTAGAGTAAAAGCAGTATAAAATTCATATCAACTTAAACAACAAGAGAGGTGAATGATGGCAGGTAAAGGCAAATTTATCTACATTTACGAAGAAGACGGTGATAAACGTATTGTTGTCAAAGACAGTGCGTTCAAAGCACCTGAAGACGCAAAGTATTTTCCACTTAGTCAGTTCAGCACTGACGACTTACTTAAAGTGAAAGCTCAAATCGCAACGGACTTAGAAAACCGTATGGACTTGGACGAAGTAACCGAAAGTAACTTGGAAAAACTTAGAGCTCAAATTCGTGGAGCGAAAGCAGAAACGATTGCACAACTCTATCGCCAAACGATTGACCGCTTAGAAGTAGTAGCAGCAGACGAAAAACGAGCGAAGACACGTCAAGCGATCCTAGAAGACGAATTAAAATATCGTATGCAGGAAGACAACGTATCAGAACTCAAATTCGCAGGACTACTTTCAGTGGCATATAAACCTGAAACGGTTTATTCAGTAGGAGAAGAAGGTTGGACTCCAGTGTATAGCGACATTTTCGCAGAAACATTGGCAGGACAATTAGCTGACGGTGACACAGTTCACGAGTTGGCGAAAGAAAATAATCTTTCTAATGAAGAAGTGCAAGCGGTACTTAAAGGATTAGAAGAAAAAGCACGTGCTGGTCTAAACAACACCGAAGCGTTTGCGATTTTACAAAAACGCTTAACCAGTACAACATTGAACGATTTAGTGAAACAAGGCTTAGAGCTACCAAAAGGTATTGAACAAGCTACGATTCGCAAAGTAAAAGTAAGAAAACTTAAATAAGACGGAGTGACTTATGTCAGAATTAATGGTTTTAGATATGGGTGAATTAGCCCTTCCTTATGACGAAACATTAGTAGCGGAGTTAACAAAAGACATCGCGCAAGGTTTCGGTGGTAATTTCAAACGTGCAGCACGTTTATCAATGGGTAACAGTGGGGATTGGGAACTTATTGATAGCGAAGGTGAAATTCACGATATGGGTCGCGAAGTTGATCTTGTTATCGTTGACCAACGTACGTATAACTCTCGCATCCACTACGAGAAAACTTATGACGAGCAAAAAGCGGCTGGTGAGTTCGAAGCTCCAGACTGTTACTCAACCGACGGTCAGCACCCAGACACTTCGGTGGAAAACCCACTTTGCGATAGTTGTAAAGAATGTCCGTACAACAAAATCAGTAAAAACTGGGTTGACGGTAATGTAATGTGTAGCGTATATCGTCGCATTGTCGGTGTGTTAGTTAACGAAGACGGTTCATTTTCCGACCCATTCGTACTTGAAATTAAATACAAATCTTTATCTGACGACGTAGTAGTAAACGGTCGTTATGGTAGCTACGGTTGGTATATGCGTTCATTGACTAACCAACGTCACCCACGTACAGGCGCACCTATGCCAGTACCAACACAGTTTATCGTGACGCACTGTATGCCTAAACCAAAAATGGAAACAGCAACAATCAAATTCGGTATCGCTGCGAACAAAGCAGGCGGATACTGGACGTTAACTGCTGAGCAACGTGACGAAATCTTACGTCTTAAAGACAGCGACGAAGTGAAAGAGATGTTAGAACCGTTTAATGCAGCGTACAATAACCCTTCTTCAGCAGGTCGCATTGAAGTTAAAAACGTGGAAACTAAAACAGAAGCTCCAGCGAAGAAAGCTCCACCGACTAAGAAAGAAGCTCCGGCTAAAAAACCTGCTCCAATTAAGAAAGTGAAAATGGTTGTATTAGGTATGGAACACCCAGACGTAGTAAGTACTACAGAGTATGACTATGAAGAACTCAAAGCGTGGGCTGCTGAAGCAACACCTGAAGAAGTTAAAGAGTTCTTAGCTGATGCGTTCCCACAAGCATTAGAGCCTGTGGAAGTACCTGACGACGAACCAGTCGCAGAAGAGCCAAAACAAAAACCAGCACCGAAACGTAAAGCTCCGGTGAAAAAAGAAGAAGCGAAAGTTGAAAATGTAGTCGACACTTCTGGCGAAGAAGTTAGCGAAGCAGAAGCAACTGAAGCACAAAACTTAGCAAACGGATTAGACGATTTTGACGACTAGACAAATCTAATCTACTTATTATACAATACTGCACGGTGGTTTCAGAGCCACCGTGTTTTTCAGAATCGAGGTGAATAAAATGACAATTCAATTATCTAATTTTCTATTTAGTATTCATAGTGTTGCATCTATTTACAACTGCTTACCGGCTTTTCCATTCACCTCAAGCAGAGTAAGATCTGACATTTGTTTATAGGTGCAACATTATGAATACTCTCGAACATCTTTCTAAAATTCTACCGAGTAATGGCTTAAAAGTAATGGCAACTATGGTGCAACGCACCGACGCAGAAGGTAATCTTATCTTCAAAAACGACGGTAAACCGTCCATTACAACGAAACACAAAACATTCGGTTCAATCGAACAGCTTGCCAAAACAATCCAACTAAATGCGCGCAGTGGTAGACCTATCTATATGGCTATGGGCGGTTTCGACCGAGAACGCAGTTTCATTGATAAAGAATACGAAGGTAAACAATATAAAGGCTTCTCTCGCAGTGCTGACTTTACTACGCACTTTAGATCATTCTGGTTAGACTTAGACGTAGGCGAAGATAAAGCTGCGAATGGTGAAGGTTATGCGACACAAGAGATTGCGATTGAGAAACTCTGGCAGTTCGTGAATGACTTAGGCTTGCCTGACCCTATGGTGGTAAATAGTGGTCGTGGTGTTCACGCATACTGGCCTTTGAACGCAGACTTAGACGCTGCAAGTTGGTGGAAGTTAGCCAAAGTATTCGATGCAATTATTAAACATTATGGACTTCTTGCTGACCCTGCGTGTACAGCAGATAAAGCGCGTATTCTACGTCCTATTGGTACAATCAACCATAAGAACGGACACAAAGTGGAGCTTATTAGCGACGCAGATAGTATATCTTATCTCGACTTCGCCAACGCCCTGAAACCTTACTACAAGGCACACAAAGAAGAAATCGAAGCGGTTAAAATTAAGTCCGTAGAATACGTCAAGAAAGACCGTAGTGAGTTTAAAGACGACAAACCTAAACACGTTAAGTATTTCCTTAAACGTTGCCAAGTAGGTCAATATGTCTTAAACGGAGAAGAAGCAGTCGCAGAACCTGTGTGGCGTGGTGTACTGGGAGTGATGAGATACGTCGAGAACGCAGACAAACATATCGAGACTTTACGTAAAAAATGTAAAGATCGTTTCCCAGAGACAACTCGCTTTGACGAAGACCGCACTGCGGAGAAATTACAACGTCTTGAAAGTATGGACGTAGGCCCAACAACGTGCGGTTACTTTAACCGTGAGTGTGGCAACTTATGCGACGGGTGTCCTTATCTCTACGACGAGACAGTTAAGACACCCTTGAGATTAGCGGAGCATTATGAAGAAATCGAAATACCGCAGTACAACTTGGAGATCGGAGCGTTGGAATATCCAGCAGCAAAAGAGAACCAAGAAGAAGCAGATAGCGTCGGAGTTAACACAGTCGCAGAACAAGGCGATAACAATGGCGGTGGTAGCAGCGATGATACAACTGGCGCAGCGACAACACCACAACCACCTTTCCCTTACAGACGAACCGCAAAAGGATTAGTTGTAACGGAAAACGACGTAGAAAAAGTTTTCTTCAAAGGTGACTTGTTCCCGATTATGACGAAGTTCGTCGAAGTAATAGATGGCGAACAGAACATAATGGTGAAATACCAACTACGAGTTGGGCTAAGTGGTAAGTACCAAGAAGTTTCTTTCCATATGAAAGACTGGTACGCAACGGATAGATTGAAGCAACGTCTAGGTTCAGCCGGAGTTTCGATCTCTGAAAAGAATATGGCTACGCTTATTATGTATTTGCGAGCTTATCAAAATGAGGTGCAAGAAATGATGGACGAAGTTAGACAGCTACAACACTTCGGTTGGGATGGCAATAAGCCACAGTTCTTGTTAGGTAGTAGACTGTATCGCCCAGACGGTGTAGTGACAGTGCAACCACACGCAAACATTAAGAACTATTGCGGTTACTTTGACCAAGCAGGAACACTCGAAGGGTGGAAGGACTTAATGCGTCGATTAGGTGCAATTAATGCCGTTGAGCAACAGATCTGTTTATTAAGCAGTTTAGGTTCTTCGCTTATGCGTTTCACTAACTATAACGGTATCTGGCTACACCTAATGACTAAACCTGGTTACGGTAAAACGACAACACAGGAAATGATGAACGGTGTATGGGGAAACCCTAGCGACTTACTGCTTAACGCGAAAGACACGGTTAATGCGATAGAAGAACGTTTCGGTCGCTGGACTAACGTCGCTGTGACAATCGACGAGTTATCCAACCTTGACCCACGTGCGACGTCTGACTTATTGTTAGGTGTAACACAAGGTCGTACTAAACGTCGCTTGGACTCAAATATGCGCGAGCGTGTTGACAATCTGTCTTGGCAGTTAATGGTACTATCAAGTGGTAACTTCTCCCTAATTGACCGTATTAACACAGCGAAGGAAGACGTTGCGGCAGAAATCTCCCGTACGTTAGAGTTTAAATTACCTAAACCTACATTGTCCGTACACGAAGGTGAGATTTTAATTAAGAAACCTATTCGTGAGAACTACGGTGTGGCAGGTTCAGAGTGGCTACGTAAGTTAGTGTGCATACCGCAGACGCAAATCCAAGAGATGATTGACCGTACCACCGAGACTTTCAGTACAACGTTGGAAGCGAAGTCTGAAGAACGCTTCTGGGTGACAGGTTGCTCTGTGATTTATGTAGCAGGTGTACTCGCCAACAAAATGGGTTTAGTTGAGTGGGATATGAAAGCCATATTCGACAAGCTATGCGATATTGTGAAAGCAAACCGCAGCAACAAAGACACCTACGAGTTTAGCCCTACGGATATACTGGCTGGCTTCTTGGCTGAGAACACACGTAATACTGTGGTAACAGACAAAGGTACGACAGAAGGCTCGATTATGATCCGACTATTCCCTCAAGGCGCATTAAACGTGCGATACGAGCAGGACAGTGGTAATGTTTATATCCGTACTGGCGCACTAAAAGAGTTCCTGGCCAAACGTGGTGTAGGTATAAACTCTGTGAAGGACGCACTGCACCAACGTGGTCTATTGCTGGAGTATGGTGTGAGACGAGTGCTATCGCAGGGCTTACCACAAAATTCTGGTAGATCCTATTGCTGGGTGGTTAGAGCAGATGACTTAGTCAAATCAACCCTCGACCAAATTGTAGAGGATAGCAATGAGTAAGGACTGGTCTAAATTTAAAAAGAAACCGGAAAGTGCTGAAGAAACTTCAGCCTTTCCAACAATGAACCTTCGTGTAGTAGTCAGTGGTAGCTCACAAGTAATCGAACAGATGTACGAGCATAGAACTGCGAAGGGCGTTATAGTAGAAACAGAATGGGTAGCAATACCCGTAATATATTCACAGGGGTGAGTGATGACACAAATCGTTTATGACGGTCGACATTTATTAGCAGACCGTAAATGTACCTACGGGTACTACACACCAGTCGACGCACCAAAAGTGTTTAAGCTCCAAGTAGGAGACATTACCAGATACTTCGCATTTAGTGGTTCTTTTCGTGAGTGTGCGTTAGGCGAAGAAGTCGTAAGAAGTAACTTTGATCCAGAAGTGCGAAATAAAGTACAGTCTATCTTAGACGATGAAGTATTAGAACAGTTCTTAGGAATTGTGGTTGACGTATCACCCGTTGGAAAACGCGTTTGCCTAATAAACTATGCCGGTGACTACTTTGAGATTAACCCAAACCAATTTATTGCGATTGGTGGTATGAGTTCTGAACTTACGTCAGCGTGGAAGGTGTGGAGTATGGCGTACGGTACAGATAACAATGACCCAAACGCGCAGGCGCGTAACCTTGCTGACTTTGTGAGAACCATTACAGAAGGTACGACCTTTGACCAAACGGATAGAACGTTTGATATTTATGATACAGAAACAGGAGAACTACGATGAGTTCGGAAGAAATGAAACAATGCTCGAAGTGCGGTGAAATTAAACCGTTAGACTTGTTCGAGCGTCGCCACGGTGGTAAGCCAGGTTCAAGATGTAAAGCGTGTATGGCAGCATACAAACGAGCGATTTATCGCAGAGACAGAATCGCAGTGCAATTCGAGTCACGAATGGAAAAACTAAAAGCGTTCTGTAAAAAGAACGGTATCAAAATTAACATTGAGGTATTGAACGATGAAGTTGAGTGGGTTAAAGCCCCTTCCAAGCGGAAACGTGATCAATCTACACAAGCCTAGCGAGTACGATTACACCGTAGAAGAAATCGCAGATCTACTTAGTCGCGTCAAGCGGTTTAACGGTTATGGTATGGACGTAGCGAGTCATAGCTTATGGGTTTCTGGTGCATTGTTTTATTTAACAGGTAACCCTCACATCGCATTACTTGGTTTAATGCACGACGCACAGGAAGCCTATATCGGCGATATTGCGACACCAGTTAAAGACGTAGCAGGTAACGACTGGGATCGCTTAGAAAACAACATGCAACGTGCTATTCTGTGGCACTTAAACATTAAGCACGAAAACAATCTAGGCGCAGAGAAGTTGGTTAAGCTACTCGACCAAGTATCACTTAAGCTTGAATACCAACAGATGAAAGAGGCTGGCATATATAAGTCAGATTTTGAAGGTATCTGGGAAGCAGCACTGGCGAAAGTACCTAATATTTACGGCTTAGAGCTACCAAAAGAAGACGCACACAGCGCAGTTGATTTTGTTTTCGCGTACAACCACTACAAGGCATTGTGCGAGGAAGATATTACATATACAAATTGCAGCTATTTGTTTGACGGTAAAAAGTATACTTGCGCAGTAAATACAGAATACTTAGAAACATTCTTCAATAAATTATAGGAGTAATTATGGAACACGTGAAAAGCGACGCTACACCGTGGGGTCTACCACCAGAAATATTTAGTACCGATGAGTATAAATCAGGTAATATTAACCCTGTGACTGGTTCAGTTGGCGACTCAGCGTTAGATAAACAAGTCGGTGGTAACCACTATAAGCAATTCCCTATCCAACCGGTAGAGTTCATTAACGCAAATAACCTAAGTTATATGCAAGGTAACGTAATTAAATACGTTGTGCGTTACCCATTCAAAAATGGTATCGCAGACCTTGAAAAGGCTAAGCACTATATCGAAATGCTGATTGAATTTGAACGTAACAAGCAGCTAGACAAAGAATAGGAAAAACCCCAGTAACAATACTGGGGTTTTTGTTTAATTAAACTTTGAGACCAAATTCTTTATAAATGATTTTGTAATTTCAGGTAACATCTGTAATACAACTTCTAAAACCATCGCACCACCTGCTCCTGCGACAGCAGCTAGTAGGCCATTCAGCCATATACTAAACTCTGCGCCAAAGTGGAACGCGGCTGCGTTACCGGCAAATA
>OGIV01000867.1_pt1 | contig 20101 bp, 20 predicted proteins | sample 1571861 | NCBI WGS metagenome assembly OGIV01 (sample SAMEA2582099, study PRJEB24529) | metagenome | biome: Human gut stool | place: China | collected 2011 | reverse complement strand
GACTCATAAATCTACCCTTAATCGTGTATTGGATGATAGTTGCGGATTTTAGGTTTCATTCATAAAACCCTTCGTTATTCCTACAAGGATGAAGAAAAGCAACAAGGAGTGAAAAAGACTTTGGAGCAATCGGTCAGCGGACTTGTCTTCTTACAAGGTACGGTGAAGGACCTACAAGAATTTCTTGCAGATTATTTTCCCCAATTTCATTTAGTCAAAGACCGCAGTTTAGGACGACCTGCATCCATCAAGGACTCCATCATGCAGCCCTTTATGAATGTGATGAAGACCCATCCGGAGCAGGTTACATTCCTTCGTGATGATTTTGAGAAGTTTGCCAAAGACCACGTGAAGTTGCGTGTCCTTTCAGGCCCATTCAAAGACTATGAAGGCTACATTGTCCGCATAGACCGTGACCGCCAGCTCGTCTTCGACTTCGGTGGACGAGCTGTAGCTATCCGTGGCGTGCATAAGGAAGACTTCGAAGTTGTAGAAGAGTAGTTGAACAAAAATACTGTTAATATGTTTATGTTGAAACCCGAACATTAGCCAGGCGGTCCCAATCAGCATGCTGTCCTCATGCACCCCCAATCAGCAAGCTAAAGTAAGGCGGTCCCATCCCGCACAATATGGCGAAGACCTTTGATGGTCCGCCAACCTTATAGCGTAGCGGTTCCGAGCACCGGAGGGCGGTTACATCCCTAATCCCTATGGTAGGGATTTAGGGCTTGGGTATAGGGTAAGGACCCCCTCTTCGCAAGAGGGGGACAGGGGAGTCGAAACAAAACAATAATTAATAAGGAGATTACATTATGACCATAGAAGAAAAAGCAGATTTTATGCGTCGCTTCAAGGCTTCTAGGGAGCGAAAGGCAGAATACATAGCACAAATGGAAAAGCGTATGCGTGATGACTATCGCCGCAGAACCGGTAAGGAAGCAGAATCATTTTGTGTGTTGTAATGTTTAGCCCTAAGCCAAGTATAGGTTAATAAATGCATTTTTTCTCTTAAATCCTTGGTGATTACGAAATTAAATTGTACTTTTGTCACTATATTAGCAATAAAAATGTATGATTATGGCAAACGACAATAATATACAGCCTATGGCTGATGATTCACAGATAGTTCTTTATCAACCAGATGAAAGTATTTCCCTCCATGTAAGAATAGATGAAGCTTTCAATACGGTATGGCTTTCTTTAGACCAAATGGCAGAACTATTTGGTCGTGATAGGAGTGTTATAGGCAAGCATGTGCGAACTATATTTAACGAAGGAGAATTGCAGAAAGAATCAGTTTGGGCAAAATTTGCCTACACTGCCTCAGACGGCAAAACATATCAAGTTGATTATTATAATTTAGATGTTATAATATCTGTAGGTTATAGAGTAAAGTCCGTACAAGGTACAAAATTCCGTATTTGGGCTACATCCGTTTTGCGCCAATATCTTCTTCAAGGTTATTCCGTGAATCGTCATTTGATAGCCCTACAGGAGAATATGGACAAGCGTATGACCCATATTGAGGATACCCAGGCTAAGCAGCAACAGCAGCTTGATTTCTTTATTCGAACCTCCACTCCTCCAGCAGAGATGGTCTTCTTCGAAGGTGATTTCTATACAGCAAGAGTTGCTTTGGAGAACCTTGTTCGTTCAGCCAATCATCGAGTAATCATCATAGATGGCTATGTTTCATCGCTAACCCTGAGTGTGTTAGATGTTCGTAAACCTGAAGTAACAGCGACTATTTATACTGTAGGTGTAGGTCAAGGAATGCAACGTCTCATGGATGAGCATGACCGCCTATTCCCCGATAATCATATAGACATCAGAAAATGGAGTAACGAATCTCATGATCGCTGGCTTATTATAGATGATAGCCTCTATCATTGTGGTCATTCATTAAATGCCAATGGCGGTCATAAGATTTCCGCCATAACCCTGATGGGAACCTCCCCAGAAGTAATCCTCTCAAAAGTAGAATAAAACAATATTCCTCATTCGAGTGGCGACAAGTGCAGAGCGATACTGCAATGAGGAACAATTCAGGCGGTCCCATCCCGCAAAACATGGCGAGGGCTTTGATGCCCCGCCAACCTTATAGCGTAGCGGTTCTGAGCACCGGAGGGCGGTTACATCCTCTCGTCCCTGAGGGAAGAGAGGCTTGGTGAGAAAGGTGGAGCCTTCTTTAATGGTAAAGAAGGACGGGATGATTTTAGAAAATCTTATCATGTCCCTAATCCCATGTAGTTATAACTCGAACAAAGAGGTGAATGTCAAGGCTGCCTAAATGGTAGCTTTGGTAATACCAATTAATAATATGTTTTTTTGGAAAAATGTTGGATGTGCTAACTACTGAAAATCAGTAGTTACGTTCTAACGGTGATTTACGTTTGAAGGCAGTGTGGGGAGAAGCCACACGATGATATATGCTAATAAGCAATAATGTTTATGTTGAAAGGTTTATATTATGAATATCCAAGAGTATTATTGTCATTTCTCCCAAACTTTAAATGAAAATATTGGGAAATCTTTAGATTCTTCTCTGCATTTTTATCAATTACTTACGAAGAATCGAAGTTTTGTAGATGATTTTTCAAAATGGATTGACATCTTAGGCAATGCTCCAGAAACATACTTATATCGAAATGCAGCAAAGGTATACCAGGAGGCTTTCGCTAATATGCTAATGGGATTATATCAACCTGCTTTTATGGGTTTAAGGTACTTTTTGGAACGAACCTTGACCGGTGTCTTTTATTCTGGTAACGAGTTAGAGTTGAGAACTTGGTTACGTGGTGAAAGAGATACTTATTGGACAGAGTTAATAGGGCGTGAAGACAAAGGTGGAGCAAAACAGAATGAAGAAAGGAATGTAAATGTTGATTCAGGATTGTTTTCCTTAAAGTTCACCCGTGCATTCTTCCCAGAAATAGTTGATAGTGCGAAGACTTTTCGTTCTTTGACTTCTAAAGTTTATAGAAATTGTTCTGAATTTGTGCATGGCAATCCAAGAGCCATTGACCAAATAGGACAAAATAATGAATTTTCTCTGGATGTAACTGAGAAATGGAATGAATTTGCTGATACGATAATTCGTTGCATTCTTTATGCATTTGTGATGAGATATTGGAAATTTCTTCCGGAAAACTCTAAAGATATAGTAAGATTACGTGTGGAGGAAGAATTTTCGACAACAGATATTTTAAAGGACTTTATTTAAAACTATGGATGAGTTATATTTACGAACAGAAGATATAGATGATAAAGACATCTTGAATCTGTGTATTGAAAATGAACAGGATCGAGAGACTATTAATTTATTAAAATCTAGAACTCCAGTAATATTGGAAGGAAGTCGTGGTGTGGGTAAATCTTTTCTGATGCGAGTTGCAGCACAAGAATTGAAAGAATCTTTTGCTGAGGAAAGAGTTTTACCTGTTTACATTACTTTTATAAAAAGTTCATTGGTTGCAGTTCGTCAAAAGGGTGCTTTTTTATATTGGATGCTCTCTAATATCTGTTCAAAGATTATAAGACAGCTAAGACGAAATGGCATAATCATAGATTCATCTTCTAGCATTGATATTTTAGCGGGTGGTAAAATTAATGAGCGGGATATTCCAAAAATAGAAATTATAAAAAATGCATTTGAAGAGTCTTGGAATCATAGTGAGGAGATTGATGTTGCATCGATACCTACAGTTGAGAATCTTAAAGATGCAGTAGAAGAAATCTGTGAGGAAAATAATATAAAAAGAATTGTTCTTTTTATAGATGAAGCTGCTCATAATTTTATTAGAGAACAACAAGTTGAGTTCTTTACCTTGTTTCGAGATCTTCGTTGCTCTAAAATATCATGTAAGGCTGCTGTTTATCCTGGTGTTACAGCATATGGAGATAGCTTCCAGTTTTCTCAAGATGCTACGTTTATAAAGTTGAATCGTTTTGTTCAAGATGATGGATATGGTGATTTCATGAAAGATATGGTATTTAAGCAAGTTAATGATAGTACGTATTCTAAGGAATTGTCACGTAGAGGTCAGATTTTTAATGATTTGACTTTCGCAGCAAGTGGAAACCCACGTTTTTTGTTGAATAACATTCGAACGCTAGCCAAATTTGGAACAAATGAAGTAAATCAATGCATTAAAGTTTTTTATCGTGATATAGTTTTAAGAGACCATACTATGCTTTCTGCAAAATATCCTCGCTTGAAAGAGTTGATTGATTGGGGGCGTACATTTATAGAGGATACTTTGCTTCCAGATTTACAAAAACGAAACCAAGAAGCATTGAAAGAAGAAAAAGCTACGACAGCGTTTTTTTGGATTCACAAAGATGCTCCAGAACCAGTTAAGCGAGCTATTTCTTTGTTGGAATATTCTGGTATAGTAATTGAGCTAAACAAAGGACATAAAGGAACAGGGCGAGAAATTGGAACCCGCTATATGGTAAATTTGGGATGTCTTTTTGCTGTTGAAGCTAATCCATTGTCAGTATCCCACCAAATAATTGATGGACTGTCTGTTCGCAAATTTATAGAATATGGAGTTAATAGTCCTATTTATAATGGTATCAAAGATAATCTTGCTGCAATACAAGATAATGATATGGAAGAATCTATGGCAACCAAGTTGGCTCAAGATATAAATGTATTGGATTTGTCTCCTAATATGAGAGAAAAACTTCATAATATTAGTTTGAACACAATCAAGGATGTATTGGAGGCCCCTGAGGATAAATTAAAAGAGGCTCATTATGTAGGTGATATTCGAGCGCGTAGAATGAAAAGAATAGCTTTAAACTCTGTTTATGAGTATCTAATTGGATAAAGTGGAAATATTATGTGGAAAGATATAGAAACATCAGAAGACTTATTGGGGTATCGCTTTCATGCAAAACTGTTGAAAGAGATAGTCTTGGATAAATCCATGTTACCAACTTCCATTGGCATATTTGGCAATTGGGGATATGGAAAAAGTAGCTTAATGCTATTGCTGGAGAAAGAGATTAATGAAGAAATAGCAATGCACGTGGCAGAGGGGAACACCCTTCGAATCTTGCAGGTTCGATTCAATGGCTGGCAATATGAAAGTTATGAGACAACTAAGTATTCTCTTATACAGGTGCTACTTGATTCTGTTGAGAAATATCTTTCAGATAATCGCGATGTCTTTGAGAAGCTAGACATTTTATTGAAGCGCATCAATTTGCTTAAACTCGGTGTTTTGCTGCTGAAGAAATATGTTTGGGATAAGATTCCAAATGCAATCAAGAGCAATTTGCCGCAGGCAGACGACTTGAAGGAATGTATAGGTGTAGACGATATTACGAAGTTTCAAAATGAATTTCAAAACGAACATACCTCATTGTTTGTCACTAAATTTAGAACACTTTTGGAGAGTATTGTTGAAGAGGCAAAGTTTGATTCTATCATCGTATATATCGATGATCTGGATCGATGCTCTGGCGAAAAGATGATAGAATGCATCGAGGCAATCAAACTCTTTCTTAATGTCAAGAACACGGCTTTTGTGCTAGGTGCCGATGAGCGAATGGTGGAAAGAGCCATCAAAGAGCATTATCCAGAGATAGAACAAGATAAAAGGCAGATTTATAGTCCTTTCTCTGATTACTTGGAGAAACTGATACAGATTCCATATCGCTTGCCAAGACTTTCATTAAATGAGCAATATACATATATTTTGTTTCTGCTTCTGAAAAGTAAGTATCCAAACTTCTTTAATGCCGTCATCAAAGACTATAATGACTATAAAAATAAAGAACCCTTCGGCAATTATGATGCGGAAAAAATGAGAGCTACACTTGGAGAAAACAAAATTCCAGATGTGGAAGCTCTTATCCCAATCATCCCCATGATGACGCGTTTCCTGAATGGTAGCCCTCGCCAGTTAAAGCGTTTTCTCAATACGTTTGACTTGCGAATGCGGATGGTACAGGTTGCGAACATACGTGAAATAGAACCAACGGTATTGGCGAAGCTGATGCTTCTCGAATATAATTTCAAATATCAAAGATTGTTTGAGTCTTTATATGGGATGCAATTATTGGGAGATGGTATAATAGATAAAATTGGCGAGGTAGAAGAATGTGCAAGGCAAAAGAAAAAGTTGAATGATAAACGATGGCAGGAATGGGAAGAAGATAATCTGTTCTTGGATTGGTTGTCCCTTTCTCCTAGTTTGTCTGGTGTAAACCTCAAAGAATATTTCTGGATTGCAAGAGACTCTTTAAAAAATAGTGTACCTGTAGAAAGTTTAGTTTCCAATGTTGCCCGTAGGTCTTATCTGACTCTTCGTAATAAGCAATCAGCCATAGCTAAGAAAAAGTTTTTACAGGAGGAAATTGCCAAATTGGAAGATGAAGAACGACAGATGGTTATCATGTTGCTCAATCATGATTTTACTAAAAATCCCAATGATAGTAAGGTCCTTGAATTACTACAAGCTGATAGTGAAGTAAGAGTCCTAATCCAAAATGAGTCTGATTGCAAGAGCTTATTTTCTCATGTTGATATCTTAAAAATGGAACCAGCATGGGGAGTAATTTTAGGAAAACTAAAGAAAAACGATTTTTGGAATCATTTTATTAGTCCTTTAAAATTTGGAGAAAAATTACAGAAAATGCTAAACAAATAATATACAATGGGAACATCGCAATCTTTAAACTTAAAGACCACACCTAATTGGTCATCAGCTAAGAAAGCTATGACTACAATAGTGAGGCATCGGAATGAGGTTACGCAACCTATGGTTCGTAATTTCTTGAGGCAATTGTCTAGAGCCATCATCACTGACTCCCATGGAAGTTATGGTCGTGCAGGAGGAAGAGTAGCTCGTAATTTTATAGGTGCTATTTCTTCTGTCAAGAATGGTAGCTTGCAAAGTTATATTGCTCAACTCGAACCTGATGCGAATTATGCTCAGCTTACCGTTCGAGATGTTATAGTGCAATTAGCTAAACATCTATCCAATCCTAATGCTGAACATGACCATTCTACATTGGATGAGATAGCTGCTCGTGCAGCATTTGAAAACCTATTGCAACAAATCTTCTCGGAAGTAGAGACTGCAGAGGATATTGAACAAATTCTGAAAGATGCCACAGAGGATCAAATAGAAGGTTGGATGATAGAATTTCAGCTTAATTATATCATGGAACTGAATGGAGTCTTGTTCGATTCTTATATCTTTTCCAAAGATGCTGAACCTGATCAAGTCTGTCGAGAAATAAGGGATTTTGTTCGTGCTGCTATTAATGAAGCATGTTTGGATAATATGCATCATGTCAACTTCGAAACAGAAGAGGGTAAGCAATTCATTGAAACGTTAACTCAACAAATTTTGGAAATATGGAGTCAAGAATAAATGTAGAATTCACTCCTTCCCATGATGTTCAGAGTAAGGAGTTGGGGCAGTTTGTCCTGCATGCCGCAGATGTTAATGATCAACCGATAGAGGCAACATTAAATTTTGATTTCTTCCATTTGTGGGAGTTTTCGCAAGATACGTCGTCTACTTATTTTGATGTGTTGATCTTGTCTCAGCTGGTATATACTGCTGATCGCATAATCAATCGTCTTGCTTTTGCGGATGATGGGTGGTGCAGAGATATCGTCTTGCAAGATGTCCCAGTTGTCAATGTAGATATATTTAGGCAGAATCAAGAAATGTTCAATACAGCATTAAGCTATTTGACAGGAGATAATTGGAGCGTATCATTTGTTCCATTTCCTCAAATCAATTATGCCCCTCAAATAGAAAGTCATTATAATCATGAAGAATATGAGTATGTATCTTTGTTTTCTGGAGGTCTTGATTCATTGATAGGTTTTATAGACTTTGCAAGTTTAGCAAGAGAAGGTAAGAAGGTCTTGCTGGTATCCCATTATGATATGGGTAAGGAGCGACAAGATCAAAAACGTATACTTGATGCTTGCTGGAGGAACCATTATTTGGAAGGAAAATATACCAGTATTCAGTCAAAGGTTGGTATGAGGAGTTGTGCAAAGCAAAGAAGTGCTAAGTATGAGACAACATTTCGCTCTAGATCTTTTCTGTTTTTTGCAATGGGCTTGTATTGCGCCCATACCATACAAGGGGTACATAACTTGATAGTTCCAGAAAATGGTACAATCTCAATCAATATTCCTCTTTGCAAATCTAGACGAAGTTCTTGTAGTACTCGAACCACTCATCCTGTTTCAATGAAGCTAATCATGAATGCATTGGAGAGAGTAGGTATCCGTGAGCAGCTACTTAATCCTTATAGATTTAAATCAAAAGCTGATATGATGTTTGATTGTGCTGCCGAAGCTCATAAAAAAGAGATGCTAGTCACGCTTGCTTCATTGTCTTGTTCATGTGCTAAGCGTTCTCATAATAGATGGTGGGACAAAAGCGGAGATTATATCAAAGTACATCATATCCATCATTGTGGAATGTGTATGCCTTGCATATATCGAAGAGTGGCTATGCATGCGATAGGTTTAGATGACCCAAATGAATTGGGTACAGATATTTTTCATGCTACACGATACTTTGATATCAACAATTTAGCCAAGAAGACAAGCCTTGACATCAACTTGCTGTTGCGTTTCGTGCGTAAAATGAATAGGCAAGATGTCTTTGATGAATTGTTGGCTGAAGGTATTGATACTGCAGATATTGATCATTATGTAGAACTTGTTATGCGCTCCTATCAGCAAATCCAGGATTGGGTTGCAGAGAATGGTGATGTAGTCATGAGACGAAAGGTAGGATTATGATGATAGACACTCATTGTCATTTTGATATGATGCCTAGTCCTGAAAGGTATATTCAGGAAAGAGAACGACGAGGTGATATTGTTATTGGCATGACTAATGCACCTAGTCATTTTCAGATGGGATACCAATATGTGCAGCGTTTCAAGCATATACGTCTGGCTTTGGGCTTTCACCCATTGTTGACACATGAGTTGCAAGAAGAACTGCCTTTGTTTGAGCGCTTAATTGACAAGACGTCTTATGTTGGAGAAATAGGGTTGGATTTTTCTCGTGAAGGTGTGGCAACTCAAGAAATACAGATTAAAAGTTTGGAAAGGATATTGGCGATAGTATCGGGTAAGAACAAAATAATCAGTGTACATTCTCGCAATGCAGAACAGCAGTTGCTTTCCCTATTGAAAAAATATCATATTAAGAACGTTATTTTCCATTGGTATTCTGGTGAATTGTACTTAGTTCCTGATATTCTGGATGCAGGTTACTATTTCTCTATCAATGAAGCTATGGTATCCACTTTAAAAGGAAAAAGAATAATAGACAGTCTTCCATCTAATAGGATTCTGACGGAAACAGATAGTCCATTTAACAGGAAGGATAATTTGAATAACGTTTATTCATATCTTGGTAAGATAGGATGTAATGAGCAAATGATCTATAATAATTTCAAAGGATTAATTGCTAATTTATGAAGATGACTGAACGACAATACATTGGCTTACAGAAAGTTTATACCAATGAGATGTAATTTTCGCTATCCAAAGGCGGTCCCATCCCGCATAATATGGCGTAGACCTTTGATGGTCCGCCAACCTTATAGCGTAGCGGTTCTGAGCACCGAGTAGGGCGGTTACATCCTTCCTTTCTGAGAAGGGAAGGCTTGGTTAGAATGTGGAGCTCCCTTTGGCTAAAGGGAGACGGAGGGATTCGAAAAAACTCCTTCTTTAATGGGAAAAAGCGATGCCAATGAGTGCAATGAAAGCTCGTTTTCAAATTTCCGAGTGCAGCTCGCTTTATCAACAAAGAAGGACGGGGTGATTTTAGAAGAGCGATACTGCAATGAGGAACCCAATATAACATTTTTCAAAATACTGATAGGTGTAACAACTTGTAATATAGGGGTGACGCTGTAATGTTGATATACGAAAAACTCCCCATCTGTTTTCAGATGAGGAGCATTTTCTAGAGATGGAAGTCGATTTCCTTCAGCCATTCCTTGACATCGAAGCAAGGACAGCTCTTGCGAACCCAGGGAAGGTCGCGATGACCTAGAATCTCGGCATCGGGATAGTCGAGGACGAGACTGTAGAGGAGGTCTTCCAGAGATGCTTTCTGGGCTGGTGTGCGAGTGTCGGCAGGCTTGCCTTTCTCGTCGAGACCACCCTCGTAGCAGATTCCGATGCTGTGGGCGTTGTAGTGGCGGGCGTGAGCGCCCTCTTCGGTTTCTGGACGGCAGGGATAGACCACGCCATCCTTCGTAATGTAATAGTGGTAACCGATGGAGTGGAGACCACGGGCCTTGTGGCAGGCTTCTAAGGCTTCTACTGGGAAGTTCTGGTTAATACGTGTGGCACTGCAATGTACCACGATCAAATCGATTTTTCTTTGATTCTTCATTGGATTCTTTGGATTTTAAAGGGTTAATGTTTGTCTCCCACAGATTACACAGATTTTCACAGATTTTTGACTCCTTCGGAGTTTTCCATTGAGGTTTGGTGATAACTGTTGCTTGCAACAAGATTATCTGTGTATATCCGTGAGATCTGTGGGAGAACTAAAATATCACTTGCAGCTCTGCACACAGAAGGAGCTGAGGACGGCAGTGAGGATGGTGATGACGAAGTTGATGACTTTCTGGATTGTTTCCTTTTTCATTGTTGTTAGTGATTAGTGATTAGTGATAAATTTTCCCACACGGATCCCACGGATCTCACGGATTTCGACTCCTTCGGAGTTTTCCTGTGAGGCTTAGTGAGAACCGTTGCTTGCAACGAAAAAGTTCCGTGAGATCCGTGAGATCCGTGTGGGAGATAAAAGAGAGGAAGCGGGCAGGATGAGCAAGTATCCGTTCAGGGCGATGATTTGACAATGTTGAATGGTGAGTGATGAACTCATTCCTGATGGGGCCCTCGGATTACTCCGGACTGCATCCTGCCGATGCGCTTTCTCTTGTTTCAGATGCGAGGAGGGTAGGGCTACTCTAAGCCGTCGCCTCCTCCTTCTCCAGTGGTTCCGCTACCGCCCTGGTCGGTGTTGTCACCACCAGGGGTATCCTTTCCGTTGTCCTTCCCGGTATCCGGGGTGGTGCCATCACCTAACAGGGCAGAGGCCTTCTTCAGCGTAGCTTCGAGGTTGATGGTCTTGGCGCTAAACTCACCGGTGCCACGAGCACGGAGACGGAAACCGTCGATGTTCTTGGCGATGGTGAACTCCTTCTCAGAGGCGGCTCCCTCCTTGTTGCGGATGCCGATGGAGAAGATGGCGAGGTCGTCAATCTTCACAGCGAAACCTTGCAAGGTGAGTTCCTTGACGCACGATACCATATCGGTAATCATGCCCTTGATGGCTCCCTTAGAGAAAGGAGTGTTGTGGCTAGCCATGTGTTCGGCCAGGCCGTCGATGTCTACCGTCTGAGTGATGACTGGATAGGCGTAATACTTGCCGTATGCCTCTGGCATCTTGGCGTTCTGATTTAGTTTTAGTACGTAAAGCAACATAGTTTTTAAGTGTTAATGGTTAATGTTCTTCTTTCTGAATCACAATGCAAAGATACAACATTTCATTTTCCCAACTCACCGATGCTCATTGTTGCTCACCGATACTCACCGATTATCACTGATAAATATCAGGGTTCTCCCAAATGGAAGAAAATATAGGATACTTGCAGAGGATTGAACTCCTTGCAGCTCTTGTTGTATCCACTCTTCTTAAGCTGCTCGTAGAGCTGGGTGCATCTTACTATCCATCTCATCAGATGGGCTCTTGCCACGTCCGGGGCGGAATCCGGAAAATAGAGCAGGGCTAACTCCTGCTTGGTGTAACTTCGTAAATCCATTGACGGTAATTATAATGTTGAATGTTAAGTGTTGAACACGAATCTCTCGAATCTCACGAATCTCTCGAATCTCACGAATCTTTCATTCTGAAGCAACTTATTCGTTTAATTCGTGCAATTCGTGTTCAGTAACCCCAATAAGAAATTTGCGTGTAGAGAAATATCTATTGATTCTTGTTTTGATTTTTGAACACGAATCTCTCGAATCTCACGAATCTTTCGTTCTGAAGCCACTTATTCGTTTAATTCGTTTAATTCGTGTTCAGAAAAAACAATAAGAAATTCGCGTGTAGTAAACCCAATAAGTAATTCGTGTTCAGTAAACCCAATAAGTAATTCGTGTTCCGAAAAAACAATAAGAAATTCATGTTCAGTAAAAACAGTACGTAATTCGCGTGCAGAGAAATATCTATTAGGGTTATGATTCATAAATATGATACTTAGCCATCGTAACCATGATACTTAGCGGTCGTAACCAAGATACTTAATCCTCCATGGTATCGTTAGGATCGATGAAGGCATCGTTGTTGATTTCGCTACCTTCCTTCTCTATCACAGCCCAGCCGTTGCCGTTTTTCTTGTGAATCTTCTTGAATCCAAGACGCTTCATCACGTTACCGATGTTCTGGTTGTTCAGGTTCTGGCGAAGGGCAGGGTTCACACCTATCCTCTCCAGTATCTCAGCACTGTAGCGGAACTTGATGAACTGTATCGGCGTATCTGGCTCCGGCACCCGGTAGTAACGGAGTATCTGCTCCTCGGCATAGTTGGCTACCATGAAGAGGCGGTTGTGACTGCGCATCAGTTCGATGTCATCCCTCGTCAACCAGTATGTCCACTCCAGGGGCTCGCCCTTAGGATGGCTCATCACCTCCTGACCCAGTGCCACTGCCTCGGCAAACACGTGGTCGTAGTCTATCGGGTGCTCTATCGGACTCTCGATGCTCTTTACCAGCCACGGACAGTAGCGGCGGTTCTCCTCGTCGGTGATGAACTGCTGGCTGTTGGTGGTGCCGCAGAGCGATCCGCGGTGGGGCATCTCCGAACGGTACTTGTCGTAAGGTCGGCGTATGGAGAATGTCACCTTGGTCATGTTGCTCTTGAAGGCGCTCAGGTTCTTGCCGAATACCATCTCAAACTCGTCGAGACAGAGCAGAGCCTTGCTGCTGAAAGCTTCCATGAAGTCCTTGTCGGTATAGGCGCCCGTCGAGTCGTTGAGGAAGTACTGGCGCAACTGTGGGGGCAACAGCATGTGAAAGAATGTGGTCTTGAAGATGCCGCCCTTGCCCACGAAGATGAGTATCATCTGGTTCACCACCTTCAGCGTTACCCACGCCACTACCATCGCCACCAGCCACTTCTTGAAGAAATAGCGGAAGAGGCTCTGCGTATGCTCGTTGTCGGGCAGGTTCTCCACCTCGATGCGGTCGGCGAGCTGGTCGATGTAGTCGGGATCCTCTCCCTTCTTCCATTTCGGCAGACTGCGCAGGTAATCGTCCAAGGGGTCGAAGGGCTCGCTGAAGTCGCTGTTGATGATGTTGTGCAAGGTCTTCTCCGAGAGATGCAGTCCCGACTCGTCCATTTCGCTCCAGATGGAGTTCTCGATATTGTCGTCGATGCGTACCCAGTCAGGATACTTGCCGTCTAAAACGAAGCGGCTCTCCACCTCGTAAAATCCCGTCAGCACGTTTCGGCGGAACAGATAGTGGGTGAGTAGCCACTGCTTGATGCCCCTTACCGATGGTTTGGCGCTGCGCCCCTCGCCATGGCGATAGAAATGCCAGATACCAAACTTGTTCAGATGCTTGTAGCGAGACTTGATGACAGAAACCGTATCTTCGTAGCAAGTGCCAAACTCGCGGTCGGCGTAGGTTTGAACTTCTTCCTGCGGGATGCCATAGTAGATGCAGATGTCGGCAAAGTGCCATACGTACTCGTTGTGATGCTCAGGCTCGAACCGATAGCCCCACAGGTCGAGCAGTTCCTTGATATGGGAAGCTGCCTCCTCGATGGTAGGCGCACCCTTGTCGCTTGACTTCGCCTCCTCTTTCACCTTGCTGCTTCGCTTTCCTCCCTTGGCGTTTCGCCTGGCAGAATACTTCGCCTGCAATGCCTTCTTCGTGTAGAGGGGGTTCAGATCCTTCGGCCCCAAGGCAAAAGGCTCGGCATCCCAACGGAAATAGGCATCCGGGTCGTAGGCAAGACCGGCGCATCGGGTGATGTCTACACACTGCTTGTCGGGAGCGATACCCAGGAGCTGGGTGTAGTAAGCCATCGCCTTCTGCAGCACGGCATCGAAGAGTTCCAGCACGCTGATGTCGTCGTCATCTACAGGATGGTAGGCACAGAATACTCTGAATCCCCTGCCGCTCACGGTGATATACTCTACCATCGTATGACTGTCGCCTCTCACCAGTTGGATAAGCTGCTCCATATCTTCCTTCTTCACATGGTCGAAGTCGAGCTGTAACATGTAGGTAGGTTTGAGAAAGTCGGCAAGTTGTCTGCCGTAGCCGTTCATGAGTGCCGAAACCGTGATGGCAGGCATCTCAGGCTTGTACTGGTCGGCAAACTGCTTGCTGATGGCGAGGCGCTTGCGGTAAGTCTCGGTCATCATTCGTAGCTCAGGGCTAGAGGTAATCACGCTCTTGAGATACAACCAGTCGGCGAGTGGATGGCTCTCCGAAGATTTGATACTAGGGAAGTACGAGGGCATCGTAGCTGTCCCATTCATGCTGTTGTTTGGGTCTTTTTTCATTTTTTTAAATTATCGATTGTTAATATACTAATCTGTTGATTGCAACGTTCACTAACTAAGAGTGTGGGTGAACACTTGGCGATGAAGTCGGTGAAGGGTGAACCCTGATGCCAACCTTTAGCGTTAATAATGTGTTAAAAACACTATATAACCCATTATAATAGAGACTCTTATATTTCTAGCATGCGCTGTATATACAAAGTTCTTTTTATTAGGGTTCACCCCTGAGCCGAAAAGGTGAATACTTGGGGCAAGTGTTCACCCCGCTGTTCACCAATCGGCAACTTAAGATTGCTTCAGCCCTCGTTCTTGAAAGCTGCTGCGAATTTAAGAAAAAAGGTTGAGACCGCCAAGAATCCTGTACCTACATATATAGGTACAAAAAGGCGATGATTTTATAATAGCTTAACAAAAGATATTCAAATTTTTTAAATATATTAAGAGATGACACGATTTACAAAAACCAAAAAGGCACTGCGCGCTTTGACGGATACCATTCTCGGCGGCAGTAGCAATGTGGTACGCACCTTAAAGGTGGCTGGCCACATGAATGAGAATTCAGTCAAGCATGTCTAAGAGGGTTATGCCAGTCATACCCAGTCCTACTGTCTGCTTCGTTCTTCGCTGAAGAAGCATCACTGCACCAAAAACCAGGTGATGCAGATAATGGACTATCTTGACAACATGGAAGAGGAGTATCACAAGTCCTATCCCGACGATCCTTGCCCGATGGACGGCGGCTATAAGGCGAGCTTCGAAAGGTTTGTGATAGAATCCTTGAGAGCAGAGTGAGGAATGTTGAATTTTCCCACACTGATCTCACTGATCTTTAGAAACTTACGATTTTTTTTGTTCTTAAGCAACATATTCGTGTAATTCGTGCAATTCGTGTTCAGTAACCCCAATAAGCAATTCGCGTGCAGGTAGATTTTTGAACACGAATCTCTCGAATCTCAGTAAGCATGATACAATATAACTTTTTTCAAAAACTGATAGGTGTAACTACTTGTAATATAGTGGTGACGCTGTATTGGTGAGATACAATACCCTGCCCCTCAGTAAACACACGAGATAAAGTGTATTGCTACAGAGGTTGGATGTTTATATTTTTTACTCTTTTAATCTCTTAAACTTATGGTATATCAATTTGTTCATCGTGATTCTCCTCAAATGGATGAATCTGAAAGAAAAGTTATAAGCCGTTTTGTTCATGTCTTTAAGATTTTAAATAGAAAAAATGGTTCCGGAAAATGGGCATATATGACAAATGCAGTAGTAAGGGGAAAAATTGGTTTTACTTCTGATATTGATATTGTTATTTTTAAAAATGATAAATTGTTTGCAAATGTTGAGATAAAGAGGTCCTTATGTAATTTTGAAATTCAAAAGAGAACTATAGACATAGCAAAAAGGATATCTACACAATTAAATACAGCTTTGTTTGTTGTGTGCTCACCAGATGAGCTGTTTTATTCAAACCGTCAAGATGGAATTATCAAACATATAGCTAATTGTACAGAAGAAACGATTGGTGCTGTCTTGAATCAAGAGCAAAATATAGAACCGCAAGATGTGTCTGTTGATGATTTTAAGTCTCTTGTTTCCCAAATAATTTCATTAAGTGAATTATCTCAAGATAAAAAATCAGCTTTGAATAAAGTTTTGAACCAAAATACACACTATCGTATCAGTAATACTGATGATGGTACGTATTCTATAGAAGATGCTCCTGATGATTGCTTTGAAGATAGATTTTTCTTGGCATTATTAGGTGGTCCTTTTTCTGGAAAAAAATTATGTCGTTATACTAGTCTTGCTTCATTTTTTCGTTCTTGCAATGAGCAAAGTCAAAGTATGTGTGGCTTAACTTGTATGAATGATAAAACGGAGATTAACTATGTGTCAGATTGGATAGGTAATCAAAATACACCATTGGATTCTGCAAGGGAATCAAATAGTTGCTATATTCTATCTTGTTGTGATATAAAACAAGCTGATGATTTAACAATGTGGCGGTTATATGGAAATGATGCCAACGGAGTTTGTCTTTGTTATCAAGTTGATAAGGATAAAATGGATGGATTTATTTTAGCGCCAATTTGTTATGCTAACTCAAATGGTAATCATCCGGAGTTGGATGTTATTCAAAAAATAATGAATACATTTGTTTCAAACAGAAGAATCATTCTAAAACGATTTTCTGTTTGGCAACATTTTTTCAAGCCATATGAGTATAGTGTAGAACATGAAGTAAGACTTCTTTTCCAAAACGAATGTCAGAATCAAGAAAATAATGACTATGGAAGTAATCATAGACCGCCTTTTAGGCGCAAATGGATTCACGATAGTAGTTATAACATAATAGCTCCAATTGTTACCTTTGACATAACTTCGGCTAATAATGCTTTTCCATTGGTCTTGGATAAAGTCATTCTTGGTCCAAAGTTAAAAGAGCAAGAGACAAATAAAAATCAGTTAGATTGTCTAGTAGAAACTAAAGGTATTAAATTTAATATCGATGATATTGCTTTGTTTACAGATATTTCTAGTATCAAGCATTATCGATAAAATATTGTTTAATAGCAACTCTACGAATAGAAAAAAAATATCAGAATATACAATCCGCAAGGGATGGTAAGGCGAGTATAGAATTTAACATGAAAGTACCGAATGGTGCAGTTCTTCTTCACAAGAATCTATAGCCCTACGCGGTCCCATCCCGCACAAACATGGCGAAGACCTTTGATGGTCCGCCAACCTTAGAGCGTAGCGGTTCCGAGCACCGAGTAGGGCGGTTTACATCCTTCCTTCAGAGGAGGAAGGCTTGGTTGGAGGTGGAGTTCCCTTTGGAAAGGGAGACGGAGGGATTCGAAAAATCTTATTATAACAACAAAAATTAAAACAAAAACAATGAATATAGTAAAAACAGAAATAGAAGGCGTACTCATTATAGAGCCACGCCTCTTCCGTGATGCTCGTGGCTACTTCTTCGAGAGCTTCAGCGAGCGAGAGTTTGAAGAAAAGGTTGCCCCAATCCTGGGACACAGTGTTCACTTCTGCCAAGACAACGAGTCTATGAGCAGCTATGGCGTAATGCGAGGCTTGCATTTCCAACGCCCACCATATACCCAGAGCAAGTTGGTACGCTGCGTAAAAGGTAGAGTGCTTGATGTAGCTGTAGATATCCGCAAAGGATCACCAACCTATGGCAAGCATGTGGCAGTAGAGCTGACAGAAGACAATCATCGCCAGTTCTTCATCCCAAAGGGCTTTGCCCATGGGTTCGCTGTTCTCTCAGAAACAGCAGTCTTCCAATACAAGTGTGATAACTTCTATCATCCAGAGGCAGATGGAGGTATCTCTATCCTGGATGATACCCTTGGTATCGATTGGAAGATTCCTACAGAGCATGCCAATCTCTCTGAGAAAGATACAAAACATGCTGTGCTGAAAGACTTTGATAGTCCATTCGATATCGATGTAGATTTATACAAGTAAACAAGATACTAATCATTTAACATTAAGACAATGAAAGGAATAGTATTAGCAGGTGGTAGCGGAACACGCTTGTACCCAATCACCAAAGGTATCAGCAAGCAGCTGATTCCTATCTTTGATAAACCGATGATATATTATCCTATCTCGGTTTTGATGTTGGCAGGTATCCGTGAGATACTCATAATCTCAACCCCATTCGACTTGCCTGGTTTCAAACGCCTCTTAGGCGATGGAAGCCAGTTCGGCGTCAAGTTCGAATATGCTGAGCAGCCATCACCAGATGGCTTAGCCCAAGCTTTCATTATCGGAGAGAATTTCATTGGTAATGATTCTGCTTGCCTTGTATTAGGTGATAATATCTTCTATGGTGCAGGTTTGAACAAGATGCTTCATCAGGCAGTAGTAGATGCAGAGCAGAACGACAAGGCTACCGTCTTCGGTTATCGTGTCAGCGATCCTGAGCGCTATGGTGTCGCAGAGTTCGATGAGCAAGGCAATTGCCTGAGCATTGAAGAGAAGCCTCAGCATCCAAAGAGCAACTATGCAGTGGTAGGCTTATACTTCTACCCTAATAAGGTAGTGGAAGTAGCCAAGCATATCAAGCCATCCGCTCGTGGTGAGTTGGAAATCACAACAGTAAACCAGGAGTTCCTGAAGGATAAGCAGCTGAAGGTACAGACCATGGCAAGAGGATTTGCCTGGCTTGATACAGGAACCCATGATTCCCTTTCTGAAGCATCTACCTTTATTGAAGTTTTGGAGAAGCGACAGGGCTTGAAGGTGGCTTGTCTGGAAGGTATTGCATACCGACAAGGGTGGATTACTGCAGAACAGTTGAGAGAGAATGCACAGCCTATGTTGAAGAACGACTATGGCAAGTATCTGCTTTCAATCCTTGATGAAGCAGATGGTACATTAAAGAAGAATTTAGAATATTAAAATATAAGATAGGTGAGGGAGGGGATAAGAGCATTTTTATAAGCTACTTTTCGCTCTGTTCTCAAACTCATCTATCTCTCTTTAAGTAAAATATGAACATACTAGTAACAGGTGCTAACGGTCAGCTTGGTAATGAGATGCGTATCGTTAGCCAAAATACAACAGATCATTATATCTTTACCGATGTCAATCAGGTAGAAGGTTTGGAAACTACTTTCCTTGATATCACCGATATGGATGCCATCCGTAAGATGGTGAAGGAGAATGATGTGAAAGCCATCGTGAATTGTGCGGCATGGACCAATGTGGATGCTTGCGAAACTGATGCGAAACTGGCTGCGTTGGCTGAAAAACTTAATGCTGATGCTCCTGAGAATCTGGCTAAGGCGATGAAGGAGGTTGATGGTCTGCTCATCCAAATCTCTACAGATTATGTCTTTGGTAAGGAACCTTATAATGTGCCATGTAATCCAGATCAGAAGGGAACTCCTACTGGCGTATATGGAACAACGAAGCTTCATGGTGAGCAGAAGATCATGGCTACTGACTGTGACTATGTGATTATCCGCACGGCGTGGTTGTATTCTGAGTTTGGCAAGAACTTCTGCAAGACGATGCTCAACCTGACGGCCACCAAGCCACAGTTGAAGGTTGTCTTCGACCAATGTGGTACACCTACCTACGCACTCGATTTGGCTAATGCCATCATCACCATATTGGATAAGGTAAAGGCTGCCCAGAGCAAGAATGAATATGTAGGAGTTTATCATTTCTCAAATGAGGGTGTTTGCTCCTGGTATGATTTCACCCAGATGATAGCAAGAATCGCCGGAAATACAGAATGCGATGTCCAACCATGTTATAGCTCGGAGTATCCTTCTCCTGTAACTCGTCCTGCTTATTCCGTATTGGATAAGCGAACCATCAAGGAGACCTTTGGTGTTAAGGCTCCTTATTGGGTGGATTCCTTGGAGAAGTGTATCGCTAATTTGAAAGAAGCAAAGTAAATATTAATTCTTAATTATAAATTATTAATTGAAATGAAGAATATCATTATCACGGG
>OGIV01000863.1_pt1 | contig 20171 bp, 24 predicted proteins | sample 1571861 | NCBI WGS metagenome assembly OGIV01 (sample SAMEA2582099, study PRJEB24529) | metagenome | biome: Human gut stool | place: China | collected 2011 | reverse complement strand
GAATAAAACAGTAGTATCTCCATTGGGGGAGATTAAAAAGTCGATTCTATCTCGAATCTCCTCCTTCGGGAAGGAGGAGTGGTCGAAGACCGAGGTGGTAGGAGAAATAATGTTTGTTCCTTTTTTATTGAAAATGATGGCTCTAGAACTTGTTGTACCTTGGTCAATGGCCATAATGTATTTTTCTTGTGACATGAACTGTCCTCCTGGGAAAAGAAATATTCTTTAGGAGACGTACTCCTTACATTGTCTAGTATACAAAATAAACCGCTTTCATGTCCATCAATTTTTTTAAGAATTTTAAAAAATTTGAGTAGATGGATTCAGAACCCTTGTTTCATAAGGATTTCTAAGACTTAGAAAAAATGAAATTTTTAGAAAAATCTAATAAAAAAGCTAGGCAGAACAATTCGTTTAGAATCTGTTCTTCCTAACCTCAATTTTTTAATTACTACTAATTCAGCTCAATAATATCATAAAAGTCTCATCAAGCATTGAATAGCTTTATTAACCTTCTTCTTGGTAGATCATCTGGCGAATATTGGCTAGATCGATCAGATCTAGGTCATATTTTAAATAATAGACAGGAATCCGCTGGGTAAGACTAATCGGATTGTTGGTCACGATCAAATCGTAATCTGAAGCTGGATCAACGGCTTCAATGGTAATAAAACGATTGTACTCTAGATAGCGCTTGAGGGTTTCAGTCATCCGTGTATAGCCTAGATAGCCCACTGTTAAGTCTAGACCGATCTTAATTTGTCTCCCACTATTTTCCGCGATATAATCCATTAACTGGAGCCACTCCCACTTGATTTTTTTATCCAGCGCTGTCCCTTGGCAAAAGATGGGAAATTTACTAAAGATAGTATCTGCTACTTCTCTATAATCATGACTACTAAAGACATAAGGATTGTGGCTTTCAAGTTGGTACTTATACTTGTCTTGAAGAAGGTAGCCTGTAAAAAGATAGACCTGTCCACAAATTTGGCTGAGCTCATAGGTCACAGGGCCTTCGATATAATCCCCTAACAACTTCCGGGTTTTCATCTCTTGAATGAGTTGCGTTGTCAAATTACCAATCTCTCCCCCAAAGCCTAAGATGTACTCCATCGTATGAAGCGGAAGGATCCGATGGGTGACAAGGAAAGCAAAGAGGACTAACATCTCTCCATCTTCATGGCTAAGAGCGATATGTTTCCCAGAAAAGAGCTGGTTTACCCGACGAAACAAGCGTTGGTAAAAAATGTTGTCCGTATAGCCCTTCATCTTCTGTTCAATTTCTTGAAACTGACAGGCATTGATCTTGAGTCTTTGCTGAGTAATATGGGACCAGAGAACATAATCCAAGCGTTGGCCTTGAGACAACTGGGCACCACAGAGCTCTTCTAAGGTTTCAATTTCGCTTTGTCTTTCTTTCTTGTTAAGCTCTTGTTTCCAGTCTGCACTAGCCCAGACCTTTCGTAGCAAACCAAAATAAAAATAACGAATCTTATGTTCAGGGCCCTTGAGTCGCCCATTGTGGATGGAAAATTGAAACTCAGTTAATAATTTGTTTAAGCCCGAAATATGACGTCCTAATGTCGCTTCACTAATCAAGAGTTCCTGAGCTAGTTGCTGGGCTTGAAACTGGCCATGATAAAGTAAATAGATCAATAGTTGGTACTTGATAGCATTGTCCAAAAAAGCCCGTCGAATGTCACGCCCCTTTGTATCTGCCCCCACAAGAAGGCGAAGATTTTCATCTTCTAGTTCAATGGAAAGGGCCAGCTGATTCTCTTGGGCCTTGTCATTGATTAGTGAAAGATATTTGTTCAAGGTTGCTTTGGAAAAATCTGTCTCCGCCATCACTTCTGACAGACTGCTTGGAGAATGTTGTAGCAGATGAGACAAGATTAAAAACTGCCCACCCTCACTTTTTTCCATTAAATCAGCTAAATGCATTTTCAGAAAACCCTTCCATTATTCTATCTTTAGAGTACCATAATTTGCCCAAAAGAAAAAACAATCTGTTTCTATCCTCATCAGCATAAGCAAAAAGAGCCCTAAGGCTCTTCTTTTTATGTAAAATGCTTATAAAGATCTGCTCGAATCCAACCGATTTAAAAATTCCATTGTCGGGCTGTCTTGGTAGAGTTCTTTGAGAGGAATTTTATAATAGACAGAAATCTCTTCCGATGTCACACCGTAACAAATCAAAAGATCGTAAATACGATTTAAATCATGACGTAATTCATCCGTTATGAGAACATTATCGCTTGTTTCTTTTGTTCTCCAAGAATAAAATGGCAGAACTTCCTTGGTTTCTATTAAAATAGTTTGTAATAAAGTTCCCCCATGACTATCCTTCTGAGAGATATCGGCTCCAAGTTCCAACATTTTTTTAAAAACCTTAAAAGATTGGTCAGCCTTTTCCTTAGACGAATACATCTCATATTGACCATTCCAACGTTTGATCATGCGCCTGCAGTCAAATACAGCTCTTCCACCGGCTGTTTGGATGACCGGTTGACAAAACGGATTCAGCTCTGTCGGCTCTTCAATAAAGTTAAGATCTGCCCCTCTATCAATGAGCAAGTCTGCAATATCTAAATGTCCCGATTTAATAGCGACTTGAAGAAGGGATTGGCCTTGGTCTCTCTTCGGTTTATCACCTGAAACTGCATTGATTTCTTCAGGCTTTTTATCCAATATCTGACGGACTCCTTCGATATCTCCTCTTCGCAATAACTGAAAAGTTTTTTGCATGGTCTTCCCTCTCTCATATTATAGATCAAAATAACACTGTGGTTAAACTTTGTCCTATCTATGACTCTTCGTTACATTTATTATATCATTTTACAGACTCCTATATGATAGAATATGTCATTAACTAAACAGTTTTATTTTATCACCTGATAAAAAAGAAACCTCCCACCTAAATCCAGTGAGAGGTTAAACTCTATTATTAAGATTTTCGTATGGCCACTAGCCAAGAGGCTAATAGAATTTCAAAAATAACCAGTAGAATAATCTGGGTAAGAGAACTCTGAACCAGCATGAGAACAGCCAGACTATCGATCAGCATATGTGCAATGATACATGGGACTACTCCCTTAGAGTACTCCTTGAGAGCACCAAATAGGAAGGTATTCCCTAAAATCATCAGGTAAAAGATGAGATAGTTGGACGAACCTGCTGTAATCCAAGGGAGTTGGTAGATAGGGATATGCCAGAGGAACCAGACAAGGGAAAGAACCAGCATTTTAGTGATAAAGTTCTTACTAAAATAAAGATGATCTTGTAAAAACCAACGCCAACCAACTTCTTCCAGACCTCCATATAAAAAGGTCCAGGGGAAATATAGGAAGAAGGGCAAGAGGGAGTTCCCAGTAAAACTAACATTCATAAGCAGGATGGAGACCCCGTAATAGATGACTGGGACCAGCAAAGTTAGAAACCAAGTCCTAGTGCTCTCTTTCTGTACAAAAGTTTGTTTGAAAAATTCTCCAAGAGATTTCGTTTCCCCTAAGACGACAGAAAAGCAAAGAGCCGTTATCATGGGAATCAAATTCATCAGGATAAAAAGCAAAGAGCCTCCCAAACTCCTTCCATCTGGGAAAAACCAAAGAACGACTTGCCCCACTAGAAATGTAGCAAGGAGGGCAGTCAGTGCATACCAGATAGCGACTGATTGTTTTGAAATAAATTTGCTCATTTTTCTTCCTTTACAGTTACATACTTCTTTCTTGCAATCATGATTGCTAAACTAATAATAAGAATTTTACTGACGATAGATAGCCATACCTCTTCATTCACTAGAATCTGAGACAAGGAATTAATACAGGCATGAGTCATAACACAGATCCATAAATTTTGCGTTTTATGATACAAGGCCGATAAGATAAAGCAGTTGATTAACAGACCTACTACAAAAGGGAGCAACTGAATGACAGCTAAAGAACCATCAATGTAGAAGTAAAAAAGATGCCAGATAGACCAGGCTAAAAAGGTGATCAAAGTAGCTGAAATATAAGATCTTTTTTCCTGTAAAATTGGCTGAAAGAAATAGCGCCAGCCAATTTCTTCAACCCCGCCAAAAAGAAGCGCCTTGAAAAAGAGCACTACTGGTAGGACCAACGATTGAGTGATGATCTTACCACCTAAGATAGATGGGAAAAAGTCTAGAACTAAGAAAATAAAGACTAAAAAATAATTAGCTAAACTGTCTTTGACTTGGAAAAAATCTTTTAGAACTTGTTTGAAACTAGACTGGCGATAGCTAATACTAGCAAGACCGCCCCAAAAAGCAGATGATAAGCCACCTAAAACAACAGCTATGATCCCTATTGGTGATGTAAAATCAACTTTCACTCCTTCTGCTCTTAAAAACCAAACCAGAAGGCTGACTCCTAATACTTGTCCAAAGGTCCCTATCAAATACATGGATAGAGCTTGCTTTCTATTCATTCGTGATTCCTTTTTCAATTCTTTAATCTAGTTCATGCCTAAATTGGTTTTGAAGCATCCCACTAATCCGCATCGACCCAAAGATGGTATTGTTCACAATGCAAGCATCGAAAGAGATAGCCACACATGGAACCATCCTTGACTAAGTATTCAGCTACATCCTGAAATTCATCACGTGCCTCATATTCTTCCAAAACTTGCTCCGCAATCCCCATCTCTTCCAGTTCACGAGTGCCCACAGTTCCCAAATAAGCACAATAATCTTGGCAACAAGAGAGCCAATATTCGCCCTGCCAGCTACTATAGCCTGGAGTTTGACAGAAGAGGACCTGGTCTTTTTCCTTATCCATGACCCCTTGCCAATCAGCATCTTGGATAAACTCTGCTTCAAACTTTTGGGCAGCACGACCAGTAGAAATACAAGTTGGACAGAGATGTCTTAGCTCTTCTACACAATAAGGTCTCAGAGCATAATAGATGGTGTGGTCTTCCCCACACGAAGGGCAGGTCTTAGGCTCCCCTTCCTTAAAGGCACCCGTCGCTAGTGGATCCGGATGATAGCGGAAGGTTGGCAATTCACTGATTTTCTCCTTATGAGCCTCTTTTTCTTTTTCGGTCAAGGGACGAGAGAGAGCAAAGCGATCTCCATGACTGTGACTCATCTTTTCTAAGGTGAAAAGTTTCTTAACTTGCTTGCGATCAGACTTGTCTACTAGCTCTGAGAAGAGAGCAAAGGCACTGGCATACAAGCCCAACTCTTGGTAGACATCCACCAAGACCTGCTTGGCTTCTGGAGTTTCCAGTAAAGCTAGCCGATCCGCAAATTCATAGAGAGCCAGCACGCTGGATGAATCCTTATCTTGCGCTTGGAACTGCTTTTTTAAGTGGATATATTCTTTCGTAGAATCGTTCATAGAATTACTCACTTTCGTTTTTACAAATAATTACATCGTAGATTCTGTTTCTATAGATGATTATATTCTAACCTTGAAAATATACCTTAAAACCATACTTACCAGCATTTTGCTTGAGTTTATTCACTAGCTCTTCATTCCGCTTGCTTTTTCCAAAAAAGAAGGGAGTGGTCTTTCCATTTCTGAGTTCGATATAGAAAGCGTAGCGACTCCCACCACCAGATCGTCCACGAAAAATTGCATACGTGATTTGCTTGATTTCTTTCAGTGGGATCCTGCGACGACTGAAACACAGAGCAACATGGATATAGAAGATTCCACGGCTAATATGGAAGGGAACAAAGAAGGGACCTCCACTACGCCTCACAATTGCCCTTCTTCTCAGGAAAAGGAAAACAGTGAAAACGAGCAAGAAAATGAGCACATATAGAATCGGAGCATACTCCATTATCTTTCTAAATTCTAACACGCTGTCTTTCATCCTCTACTTCATCTCAACCCATTTTTCATTATCCATGATAAAGGGCTTAGCCAGACCTTCGCCTGTGTAGTCTTGGTACTTGGTCTCCAAGTATTTGTAGACATCTTCCTTGGTCGCAAACTTAATGGCTTGATAGGGCTCTTCAAAGGTCAGCTTTTCGACAAAGAGATAGCCGTCCTTAGCAGGAACCAAGACACCGACGTGACCGACAAAAAGGGTATTGCCATCTAGGTTATCATGAACAATAACAGAAAGCATGCGCGCATTTTCATTGAACTTGAAGTGAGAAAAATACTCTTCCATCTTCTTAGCATGGACCTTGACATCCGTTGTAGCTTCTGTCGGAACCCGTGAATACAGAATGTTAAAGGCTTCCTTGTCTGCCTCATCGAAGACCTTGCCTTTGTCAATGGCATCATTGTCCACGAACAAGAGTTCACTATCCGCTTTCATCTTAGGGATCTCGATGCGATTCTTCAGAAGAGTATAGCTATTGATCCGGCAGTTGGTCCCGACGAAATCGCCCTTTTTCTTGGTCCACAAGTCACTGATCTTCTCAACATTGTAGTCTGTTTTCTTGAAGGTGCTGAAGTCACCCGTTAAGCCGACCGAGCCGACAATGCTATCATAGTCCGTTACTAGACCAAGAAACTTGTCTACACTTTCCTGATCCAAATAAGCAGACAAGAGAGCCCGCACTTCTTCGACACTTTCCTTGCTGTTGAGGTTGCTGTAGCTTCCCTTGTAGCGCTCCTTATCTGAACTAGATTTCTGTACAGTGGAACTTGCCTGCTTTTCCTTGTATTGCTTTTGGTTGCTACTACAAGCCACTAAAGCAAAGATCGCCAAGGCACAGCTAGTAAGGAGCATGAATTTTTTAGATGGTTTCATAAACTGGTTCCTTCTCTATTGATTAAAATGTTTGTTCTATAAATTTTTCATATCGATAATCCTTTTCCTCTATTATAGTTTAAAACTAGCTTTGCTCCAACTATTTTTTACGAAATGAGAAAAGTTTATAAGTAACAAAAAAGAGCTGGCAGACTGTCCAGCTCTTTAATATGTTACAAAAATCAAAATTAAAATTATCGTTTAATCAGACCAATCTATTTTGGCATGTTCTATTGCGTACTCCGCTTCCTCTTGAGTAAATTTTCTATTTTCAACAAGTATTTCTAATAACCGTTCTTTCGAAATCTTGCCACCGTTTGCAGAAGATTCCGCTTCTTTCACAGCTTCCTCTTTCCAATCGAAATGAACTTTTTCTATAGCATAATCAGCCTCTTCTGGAGTAAATAGATCAACATTTACAAGTTGCCCAACTAACTTTTCTTTTGAATAATGAAACTTTTGATATGATTTTGCTCTTAAAACAGCCTGCTCTTTCCAGTCTATATTAAGCTTATTGACAGCGGACTGGGAAATATACTCTGAATACATGCCATACTTAGTAAGATAAATTTTAATTTGTTGCTTCGATAAAGGAGATTTCTCTGACCAAGATTTAGCTTTTGCATATGCCCTTGTACTTACTGGTACTAGTAAATTTTCTTTCGGTTCTGGAAAGCTTGATCTATGATGAGCCGCTTCATAAGCTCGAATATATTCATTATACATCATAGCTAACATTGTAAAAATAAATATCAAAAATTTTTTCATAATGAATACCTTTACTTATTTTTCTCCAAAGGAATCCTTCATTCCTCTTGAACTACTTTCATGAGTATTATATCATGAAATATTCTTCATTTTTATTTTTTAGTGTAAACGTCTTTATATTAGTAAATAAAAAGTGACTGCAATATTTCAACTGCAATCACTCGTTCAATTGTGAGATAAAAAATAACAAAGTAATATAAAGGATTATTTAATCTTATGTTTGTTCATCTTTTCTTCAAAAATGCCAGTCATAATTTTGCGGAGCTCTTCCCCTTCTTTTTCAGGAAGGTCTCCTTGGCGTTTGGCCACGGCATAAAGTTCAGGGTATTGCTTGGCTACACGCTCAACTGTCTTGGTCGTCGCATGCCCTCTAACAAAGAAAGGAATGCGTTTGATCCATTCTTGCGGTACAAGAGCAAGCAATTTCTTCGCCGCTTCTTTATCAGAAATCTCGGCAGTGCTCAAACCTTGGTTGATTTGTTCTTGTTCTTTTTCTGTAAAATCTTTTAATTCCATATGAATCTCCTTATTCTACTAATTTCTTTACCTAAGGAGACATTATACACCTATGTAGGGGAAAGTACAACTAAAGGAACCGAAAAATAGAGCAAGGGCAAGTTATCCCTCGCTCTATATTTTAAATAGTTAAATCTTATGAAATATATTGATTTCCGATTTACTGTGGAGCATCTCCCTTTTGCTTTAAATAATAGTCACTTGCCTCAGTTAGTTTTTTATAATAATGATCGTAACTCTTACTAAATTGTCTAATCAGAGGAATAGCTACTTCATAGTAGTGATGGTCCATCAAAAATGTTTTCAGTTGATCTTGAATATTTTTCATTGGACTTGTTTTGTAATCATCACTGTCCAAATAGCGATCATAAATAGAAATTGTGTCCTTATTTTCATTATGCCACTTTTCATAACTTTCTACCGCAGCTATCTTAGCTTCATTAACCTCTTTTAAGGTCTTCATATTAAAACTAGAACTCAGTTCAGCAACATAATCCTGTTCTTCTCTGCTTAGCTCAAAGGTTGGAAGGCTATCTAAATATTGAATATATTTCTTAAATGCTTCTTCTCCACCTTTTGACAAGGGCTCCTGTAAAAAAGGTTGATAGGCAGCAAATAAGCATTGCCCCAAGTATCCTGGAAATGCTCTTTCGAGTCTCTTATAAATGGAATCCTCAGCTTCGATGACCGCAAGTTTTTCATTGATCAGATCCGTGTCTGCACCTTTGATATAGAGATCGAACACTACTTTCCGTTTCTCATCACTTTCTAGTTCTTGCTCTTTTCTTCTGAGAATACTAGATGCAGTAGCCCCATCTGACTTCAGACAGTCCTTTATTTCTGTTATGCTTAGCCCTAATTTTTTAAACAAGGCAATCTTATTCAGAATCTCCACATCCTTTTCCGAATATTCCCTATACCCATTTTCTAGTCTTCGAGGATGAATAAAACCTTTTTCTTCATAGTATTCTAGTGCTTTTCGAGTTAAACCTGTTATTTTTTGAATATCATTTCTTAACATGATCTTGCACCCCCTTTATCTATATGATACTCCTGTCCCCAAGGGGCATGTCAACCTTTACCTTATAAACAGAAGACGATCATTTTCCTATTACTTCCCTCCTTTATTATAACAAGGTTCCACGAATATATCAGTTTTTTATAAAAAGAAAAACAGCCAACCATTGGGTTAACTGCTAAAAAAGTTATCAAGTTAATTATTAGAAGAATCAGTATCCAAATTTACTTTAAATCGTATTTCCAGTCTTCTCCATCTTGGTAGTAGAAAAATTCAGACAGGTCTTCTTCAAGAAAGATACGAAGCATATCCTCCATATCTAGAGAGAGGTCTAGATTTGGCAATTCTTTCAGGTCCTCCCACCAGACTTCCCCCTCTTCAGAGGATATTAATTCTCCGTCAAACTTTTCTGTCTTATAAAAGAGAACTACATAACGAATGCCGTCTTCTACCCAATCTTTCATTCCACAAATCTGGGGAGAAGCTATCCTTAAGCCAGTTTCTTCCTTCACTTCACGGATCACTGCTTCCGTAAATGACTCTCCCACTTCGACATGACCTCCAGGAAATGTAATGCCTGGCCAGTCCTCTTTTTTACGATCCATAACAAGAACTCTATCGCCATCTCTTACCATACAAAGATTCGTAAACTCGACGTTTTCATTCATATAGATACTTCCTAACTATGTGTATTTTTCCATTGAGGACAGAATAGACAATCTGTATCCTAGTCACCTTTTTGCTGAACTTGCGTATGGGCTAGCAGGTCACCTAGATGCCTCTTATCTTTTCTAAATATTGTCATTGCCAGTAGCAAAACTGCGAGGAGAGTCGCCGAAATAGAGAGGCTAATGGATAACACATCAAACTCACTATAGACACCATGTATCGTGCCCATATGACCGAGTTGCCAAGGCAAAAATTTAATGGTGTTTCTAATCAAGCTAGCTTGCACTGTTTTTTTCTGGTAAACCAATTGAAGTCCAGCTTTCGCCTTCCCAAAACTCCCATTATTTGTATAATCTAAGAATGTAAAAAGTAGAGTGATTGGCAAAACAGAGGTAAAAAATGCAAGACACTGCGACTGAATTTCTGTAAACTCTGGGATACCATTAAAAAAAATAATGTAAAAAAGCATAGAACCTATAAACAGAAGCGCTAAATAAGCTAGTATGAAAAGATAATCAAATAAAAATTCCTTCATTCTTTTTTTAAACGAAATAGGATTGATTGCTAACATCTTCATCACCGTCTCCCCCCTTCTCATCTCCTATTATAATATAAGGGTGCGAATAAAGATACTATTTATAAAAAGAAGCCCGCAATCTCTCGATTCCAGGCTTCTTTCTTACTAATCTTCCCTATAAATAACAAATCCATTTGGTTGGATGATCAATCGATCATCGGAAATGGTCCCATGGCTGATCAGATCTGCCTGTCCGCTTTCTAGGACAACATCTTTCTTTGAGTGGTTAAAGTAGGCTTTGAGAATATCACCTTCATATTGCCATTCCACTGCTACCACATCCGGTTCAACCTCTTCCAAGCTAACCTTGCCATGCTGAATCATACCCGCTACTTCTTTTCGGAACTGGATCAAGTCCTTCATAAAGTTCAACATGTCATTGTCTGCTGACACGCGCTCCCATGGCATGACACGACGGCAATCTGGGTCGGGGCCACCGATGAGAGCTAGCTCCGTTCCATAATAGATACATGGCGTCCCGCGTTGCAGATAGAGGAAGGCAAAAGCAGACTTGACGGATTGGAGATCACCTTTAGCCGTCGTCAGGATACGCTCTGTATCATGCGAGTCCAAGAGATTAAACATAACCTCAGAGATCTGCTGCCTGTAGTACATAGACTGGCTATTGATCTCCCAAATGAAGCGTTGTGTCTCCTTATGCTCCCGAAGGAAATAATCCTTGATACTTTCAGAGAGCGGGTAATTCATAACGGCATGGAACTCATCGCCATTGAGCCAAGGTTGGGACGAATGCCAGATTTCTCCGAGGATATAGAGATCCGGTTTCTTGGTCAAGACCGCCTTACGGAAATCTCGCCAGAATTGATGGTCGATCTCATTCGCTACATCCAGCCGCCAAGCATCAATATCAAACTCTTCAATCCAGTAAGTCGCCACCTTCAAGAGATAGGCCTTCACCTCTGGATTAGCCGTATTGAGCTTAGGCATATAGCCTGCAAAGGCAAAAGCATGGTAAGACAAGTTGCGACTATTCCACAGATTTTCTGAGGAGACAGGGAACTCTTTAATATGGAACCAGTCCTTGTAAATCGAATCCTCCCCGTATTTGACCACATCCTGCCATTGGGGTGAATCATAGCCAATATGGTTGAAGACAGCATCCAGCATGATCTTCATCCCACGCGCATGAGCCTCTTTCACCAACTGGCGGAAGGTTTCCTTATCACCAAAATGTTGATCGATTTTAAAGTAATCTATGGTGTCGTATTTGTGGTTGCTCGGTGATTCAAAAATCGGGCAAAGGTAGAGACCTGTAATTCCTAACTCCTGCAAGTAGTCCAAGTGATCAATGATCCCCTGCAAATCTCCACCAAAGAAATCCAAGATTTGAGGAGCAATAGAGGCATCCCAAGGACGGACGCCTTCTGGCGAGATGGCTGGATTCCCATTGGCAAAGCGCTCAGGAAAAATCTGATACCAAACCGTCTGAGCCACCCAATCCGGAACAGCACAACCATCAATCTCATGGATAAAAGGAAGCTTAAAACCGTTCATGACGAAGTCCAGGTTCTCCTTGGTGTAGGCTGCCACACCCCGGTCCCCGTACAAGATCTTCTCTCCCGCTCTATCCTCTAATTCAAAGAGGTACTGGATCCGGGCATGGCCAACAGATACCGACACTTGCCAATAATCAAAGAGGTCATCGGTCGTCACCTTGTCCATTTCCTTGGTCGCCTCATATAGATCCTCTATAAAAATAAAAGGATCCCCATAGTGCAAGACAATCCGTTTGATATCCTCTTTCTTGGTCCGGATGCGAATATGGAGCTGGCCATCCTTATAAAGATAGGCATACTCCGATTCAGGCCGGTGGTAAATCGCTGTTAATTCCATCTGTCTCGTCTCCTACTATACTCTCTTTTCATCATTCACTGTTTTATGCAAACGATTACACAAAACTCACTCTAGTATACAACTTTAGAAAAAGGTTTGCAAGATCTTGAAAAAATTTTAGACCTCTAACTTTTTAAGATTGTAATGCTACACAAAAAGCCCAGCGATTGGGCTTTCTCATTATCAAAATAACTGATACTCATTCCTTACTTGTATGCCGCTTTCCAAGACTTAGTGCTTGCTCTTCTGACATCTGAACAACCTTAGAAAAATTAGTATTGCGAGGCATGCTGTCTAAAGAATACCAATAAACATCCGCACTCCCATTTCTGGCCACATATACTACTGGAGCCAATTGACGACTTGGTTCTGTAGGCTCTACGGGTTGAACCGGCTGAGCCGGCTCTACTGCTTGACTCGGTTGAGGGGCTTGACTCAGTTGAGGGGCTTGACTTGGTTGGGTCTCTACAGGAGGACTGGCAGGTTGTGGTTGGCTACTTGGTTCCGTTGGCACCAAGGACGGCTTAGCTGTTCCCTTCAGATAATCAATGGTCGCATTCTTAGAGTAATTGTCCAAGGTAACGGTGGTAATCCCATAAGCATCTACTGATTCTTTTGGACTGCTTAGGTTTATACGGAGTAAATTACCTTCTTGATCAATCCCTATATACTGCAAGATGATTTGTCTCGGAATTAATTCATCACCAGTATAGACCGGAGTCACCTTGTAGTCTAGCCAATAATGAGGGTGAGTGGCCAACCAGCTATCGAGTCGTTTCTCGTAGTAGAGCATGCCCTCCACATTGCTATCCGCTGTCCCTTTATAATTCCCCGTATTGGTCCATGCAGTTAGAGGAACCAGATTTTTCCCTTCATTAGACAAGCCACTAAATTGATAGCCCACCAGATGCCCTCTATGGAACAACCAGGCCTTCTTCCCTTTGTTTCCATAGGACAGCTTATAATTATGCCAGCCAACTGGATTGTAGGTAAGCCGTGGTTCTCTTTTTTTCTTTGGCTCATCCTTGTCCTGAAGCTGGATATGGGCTGAGGTCGCACGACCTAAATGATCAAAATCCCCCAGTACGAGCTGCTTACTGCCATTAAAAGGCAGTAGATGAAGACTCTGGTAATCGAGGCCCGTTTGCTGGGCTTGAGCCCCTTGTACAACGGCCAAGGACATAAATACCGAGACCATCGCAACAATAACATTTTTCAAAAAGCGGTTTGTAACCATGATTGAAACTCCCACATTTCTATCTAGTGATATTATAGCAAAAAGCGGTTACAAACATAGAAGATAGGCAATTTCTTCTCCTATGTCAATTAGATTTTTCAATAAGTTTATTTTTACTTTAATATTCTTTAGTGTATAACATATTGACTATTATTTTAATACATAAAATGATACACAACTATTCTAAATCAACTTATATTCATACCACTCTTCATCTACTTTCTGAAATCCCAAAGCCAAAAACATTCTTTGACTTTGAGTATTAAAAGGATATATTTGTGCAGAGACCTTTACCATTTTTTGTTCTTTCGCCAGCTGTATCATTTCAGAAATACATCGTCTTCCGATCTGTAAATTCTGATACTCTTTGCTGATAACTATAGAAAGTTCCGAGTTATCTAGGAGTGTCACATCTCCAACTAACACTCCTTCATATTGGATATAATAGCAAGAACCATGTGAAGTTAGGTAATCATACATTTTATGAAGTTTTGTTAGATTGTAAATCTGATCAGTATTATCTACTTGTTTGCAAACCTCACTATCTTGATACCAAAGAAGGGAGATGTCATCATTCCTATAATAAGGAATAAGCGTTATCTGATCGTCTACTATTCTATTCATCCTTATTTTTCCTTATTTCTATTTAGACACTTCTTTCGATTCTTCAATTCTTTCCACATACCAGTTGGCCATCTTTTGGCTCTTGCTTTTATAAGGGTTGGGAGGAAACAAGGTGAAAGGGGGGATGCTGGCATCTGGGAAGAATAGTTCTACGCTTATCGTTCGCTCGCGATTATGATTGACGTAGGCTGTAAAATAGATATGGTAATGTCCACTCACATCACCACCATTATCATACTCGCCCCTAGCAGTATTTGGCAATAAGGTCACAGATTCTATGTCCTGCTTTTCCCGAGCTAAGTTTGCGATGATCTCACGCTTAATAGCAGTCTCATGATTTCTGACGAAATTCCCATCATCACTGTATCCAGGATGCTCACTAAGAGAATAGAAAACAAGGACCATCAGAAAGGGTAGGGAAATTAAAAAAATGATAAGCTTATTTGATTTTAACATGGGGGCTCCTCACTAATCTGAATCAATATTAAGAAATCTCACCTTATAGCCATCTTTGGTATATAAAAATTCTAATTGAAGGGTCATATCCACTAATTCTGAATTAGAAGTCATCTCATAGTCAACGGCAAACCCAGAATGGTCATTATAATCATAAATTTCCAATTGAGAATACTCATAAGGTGGATGGAAATTACATGCCACTCCATATTCATCAATCGTGTCAAAATCATTTAATTCAAGTGTTTTTTCAACATATCCAAAGAATTCATTTAAATCGTCAATCTCAAATTCGTCAACATAATTCTTTATATCTTCATAATTTTTTAAATGAATATCTTTTAAAATATTTGTGATAACCTCTATAACTTTTTCTCTTTTATAACTATCATCTCTCTTTTTAAATCTATCGAAAAATCCCATAGGGAAATCCTTTCTCACTGTACATATTAGTTTACTGAGATGTACTTATCCCATCGCTTTAAGGGCCTATCCAAATAAGAATAAGCCTTATTTTTTATCTAATCTAGGAATTATGAATTAATTGCTCCAATTCTACTTCTGAAAGATATCCATGATTGTATAGTTTACTTAACAAGGCTTCATCTACGGTAATTTCATAATAGTCAGTCACAAACTCATGAAATCTCTCAAAGCTATCAAAGAGGTAAGATAGCAACCATTCTCCGCCATCCTGATCTTGGTAAGTCTGTTGATGCGCGTGACCGTCATACCAGATAAAGAAGGTTGTTTCATCTTTTTGTTCTTCTGAATAAAGTGAGACATACTTTTCATCCAGTCCTTTATAAAAACTATCGATGATATCTTGATTCCACTCGTCAGCACCAAACTGGCTTAAACTACTTTCATGATCAAAGCCTTTTATAAGGATCATTTTATCAGTCAAAATCACATCTAAAGAATCACCAGATCCATTATCAATAAGATAGCGGACTCCATAGTCTTCCTCAGTCTTAATCACGAGTCTGAGCCAATCCTCACTCGGATCTGTCAGATATTCGTCAATGACTAGCAAGGCATCTAAGCGAGTCTTTATCTTGTCCCAATTAATCTTTCTCATCTCTAAAAACCTCCATCTTATTCTTGCAATTTATCAAGATCACAAGCCCTATAGCGAGCTGTTAGATAGCCCGATAAGCTAATCTGAGGGATATTCCACTCATTGGGCAAATAAATCGAACAATCTACCTGATCACCTAGAGGGGAACTTGCTGAGAAGACATATCTTCCCAAATCTTCATTATTAGGATTTCTTTCAACTAGACTCAATCTGCTAGCATTGAACCAGCCTTTGAACAGTAACCAGATTTGCTCGGCATCTTCGTTTAATAGGGAGACTTTCAAGTTGTAGCTGATTCCGACCCTACATCTTTTTTTGAATCCTGAGTCATCAGCTTTACAAACTTTTATCGATCCCTTATCATACTGCCAGTTATCACTATCTAATAGGGGAAATCGAACAGATAGATTGTCTTTAAATCCCTGCATAGTATCTAATAAATCTTTGGAGGCATCTTCGAATAATTCTAGTTCTTCCATAGTCTTCTCTTTGATTTTCATAGCTAATCACATTCCGGTTTAATCTGCATCAACCCAGATCTGGTATTTTTGACAATGGAGACATCTAAACAAGTACCCACAGATAGACCCGTCTTTGACTAAAAAGTCTTCTACCTCTTGATATTCTTCACGCGCTTCATAGTCTGCCAAGACTTGCTCAGCGATTCCCATATCCTTCAATTCTCGAGTTCCAACTGTACCCAAGTAAGCACAATAATCTTGGCAACAAGAAAGCCAATATTCTCCCTGCCAACTAGAGTAGCCTGGGGTCTGACAAAAAAGCAGCTGATTCTTTTCTGGATCCAATTCACCCTTCCACTCGGCATCTTGTATAAATTCTGCATCGAATTTCTTAGCTGCTTGACCGTTTGCAATACAAGTTGGGCAGAGATGTACTATCTCTTCAATACTATAGGGTCTAAGAGCATAATAAACATTACTTTCTTTCCCACAAGATGGACAAAGCTTGGCTTCTCCTTCAACAAATGAACCTGTAGCTAAGGGATCTGGATGATAGAGAAAATGAGGCAAGTTTTTTAACAAGTCCTGTCTTTGCTTCTTCTCTTCTTTTCTTAGAGGACGAGGAAGGGCAAAACGATCGCCATGACTCTGACTCATTTCTTGTAAACGGCTCAGTTTCTTTAATTGTTTTCGGTCTGGTTTATCTAAAATTTCGGTAAATAAGCTATAGGCACTAGTGTAGAGACCCAATTGCTCATAGAGATCAACTAAGACTTTCTTCGCTTCTAAATCATCAGACTTAGCTAATTCATCAGCCAAATCATAGAGTTCCGCAACACTGGAAGAATTTCCATCTTGTTCCAGGTATTGCTTTTTTAAAGTAATATACTTTTCTAGAAATGGATTCATGGGACTACCTTTCTAATGGAATATAAAAACCTTAACAAATAGTGACTAGGACATTTCCATTGAGTTCCAGAATATTTTTGTAAAACTCTTTCATATTTACAAAGCAGGTTAAAATGTCATCCTTGATTTCTTCCTCTTCCTCAAGATAATCCCAAATATCAGGATACAAGTCGGCTTTCTTGCATGCTTCCATACTAAAGTCTTTCAAAGCCTTGTCCATATCAAATTCTTCTAAAGCTTGACTGATAGCCGCAATTCTCGATTTTTCAGTATAGGCGATATATTCAGATACATCCTCTAGAGGAGTCACCCCTAAAACAGCTTCTCTCAAGGGATTGCCATCCAAAAATTCTGAACTACTAAATCCTGTCATGACAAAGAGAAGAGCATCCCACATTTTGTCGATATCTATTATGATATCATGAGTGTCAGCGGAGTCCTCAGCAAAGTCTAACAAGTCATCTTCTTGGTTAGAAAGAGCTTTTATTTGTTCTAATTCATTGTCTGGTAAATATTGATAATTGGCAATCATTCCCATGATTTTTCTCCTTTGAATCTTGTAGGATAATACTGATATTTCTAGCTCTATTTCTATAGAAAATGCTATAATGGAGCTAAGAAATTGTTTTATTGAATGTTAAATAAAGGGAAATAGTAATGTTCACTAGTATTGTTTTGGGTTTTTATGCTCTTTTCTTTCTATCCTTATCCTTTACTATCTACCTCTATATCAGACTTGTAGTTGCGGTTAAAAAAGGCAAAGACATTCCCAAATGGATTTACAAACTTGGCCATGCCGTTCAAGGAAGAATTCACGTTGACTATGAAGAAATCACTGATGCTAATGCCCTTAAAGAGATTCATTGGTTCTTGCTGATCTATTTAATCGTAAATCTACTCGTATTGGCTGTCCTCTACTATCATAGTAATAGCTTTCCTCAAGCCATTTATGAATGTTTGAAAAAACAATTTTTCATCGTACTTGTTAGTATGGTTTTAAAAAGTATTGGTAAATTTGTTGTACTGGCAATAAGCAAAAACTTTCATAACAGTCATGTCTATGCATCAACCAACGCTGTTATCGGGACAGCTTTTTTAACAAGTTATGTTTTTATGTTCTGCATGATGATTAGTGGTCTTCCAGCTCAACCAGTTCCAGTAACCATTCAAGATACCACTGTCATCATCGGTGAAACCAAGGCTTCCGAGCTTTTAGACCAAGGCTATACCTTTGGAGATAAAGGAGCAGAGAGTTCCATCACCAATCCCAAAAACGACCACTTCTACTACGGTCAGCTTCTTGAAGTCAAGCGGTATGATCAGTCCTGTGGCTTTATGAGCCTTACTCCTACGGGAAGAGATACTGATCAACTCAAAAACTGCGTCATCACCTATTACAGAACACCTAAGGATAGCAAGCAACTAGAAAAAATTTCCATCAATCATGTCAAGCTAGCAAATCTCAAACTCCAAGACTTTCAAACACGAAAATTAATCGATATCTTTGAAGTCAATCCAGCTGATTATAATGTCTCTGATAAGGATACCAACTTCATTCTGACTATTCAAACAGCAGATTACGACCTCTGGAAAAGATACCGGATTGAATCCAAGTTCAATTCAGATGGTTCCCTAGATAGCTATGGAGTCAGAGCCCAGCATAGCATGTGGGAATGATTCACCATTTCCCACTTTATCACATAAGCATTAAACTGGAAAAATATCGTCGACAAGTTTATAGGTTTCGATGAATCGAAGGCCAGAGGAACCTTTATCTCTAGTGATTTCTTCATAAATATCTTCTAAATTTTGGGCAGGTGCTAACATCCAAAGACTAAAAGGTCTAAGTTTCACCTGTCCAATTTTTTCAATATTTTCTAATAATTGCCCTAAATCTTTGTGATTGAACCAGCAATCTGTAACGAGAGCAAACTTTGTATTGTCCATCTTACAGGAGATTTGACTGGTCAAAAAATCATCGATGGAGGGCTTTTTTGTTTGTAAGAGGCGTGTGCAAGCCAAATGATACTCAAGCTTTCTAGGACTCTGCTCAACCATAGATACAAAGACAAGACCATACTGGTCTTTGAACTTAACAGTAAGGAGATCTCCTTCTTCAAAATAAGGTTTACGTTTAGTTTTGGCTTTAGTGACCTTTAGAGGTCTAGGATTTTCAGTTTGCAACTGGATAGCAAGTTTATCCAAGACCTTTTGCCTTTGCTTCAAAGCCTTTGAATCTATTTCCAACCAAAATGGATCAGCCCCTTTTTTGATAAGCTCCAAGGTTTTATCTCTAATATCGTCTGTCAGGTGACCAATCTTCCACAGTGAGTAGGCAAGAGCAGTCCAATAAATTTCTGTAAAAAAGTCTGTTTGACAGTAATCTTTCTCTGCATCGAGGATATACTTGATGATATTCGTCACATGTTCACCATCTCTATAGCGACCAACTACTTCATTGTAAATATCATAACCTTGATCACTGTCAATTATTTTAACGCCATCAATAGCCATTCTCAACTCCTAATGCTCAATCGACATCTTATTGGTAAATCTCAAAGCTTATTTAATCTTATGCTTGTTCATTTTCTCTTGGAAAATATCTGTAAGAATTTGTTGCAATTCTTGAGCTTCCTTTTCAGGAAGTTGGCCTTCTTGTTCAGCTACTGCATACAACTCCGGATACTCGAGCGAAACTCTCTTAACAGTACGTGTAATGGCATGTTTTCTAACAAAAAATGGAATCCGTTTAATCATATCTTGAGGAATTAATGCGATAATCTTATTTTACAAGATAGGTTTTCCTGATTTCCATTTTCATGATAGATATTTCTCCTTAAGAAGCTAGATAGTGCTAGATGTTTCTCTTTACTGCTCAATCCGTCTACTCAAGCAGTGGCATACACTCATAAAGAACTTTGTTTGACTATTGAATATCTTCCATCGCTTCTTTCACATATTCTTCGACATCTTCAATCTCTACAAACAGCGGGTCTAAGTGGCATAAGAAGTGCCAATCTTCGGTGCCGCGTTTTCTGTAGAGAATCGCTTCGCCGTCTTCACTTCCGAAAAAGCTTCTGTCAACTTCATACCCTTTGTTTTCTAGGAATACTTTTGCCTTGCGGAAGTTTGCTTCTCGTGCTTCGACATAAGCTTTCACTTCATCGTTATTCACGACATATGCATCTACTTTTGTAGCTCCTTCGATCATTTTATCGTTTTTAACGGATAGATTCGAAATTTCTTTCCAAATAATGTCCACATTT
>OGIV01000861.1_pt1 | contig 20187 bp, 4 predicted proteins | sample 1571861 | NCBI WGS metagenome assembly OGIV01 (sample SAMEA2582099, study PRJEB24529) | metagenome | biome: Human gut stool | place: China | collected 2011 | reverse complement strand
AGATCTATGCATCTTAATTTTCAAAAAGTGTGCAACTTCTTATTGCAATTTAGATAAAAAATATAACTGATTACTTTTGCAAGTATTTGTATTTGCTCTTGAAATTCTTACAGTGAGCAAATACGCAATATCTTCAGTTTTTACTTGACGAAGTGCGCTATATATGGTAGACTCTATATGATAAAAATATCATTAACGGAAAAATGTAAGTAATACACCCCTGAGAAAAAATGTGTTTTACAAAAGGAAAAAATTACTACTGCTTTATTATTAAATGATTATAGAATTTTAGGCAATCAGGTGAAGATATTTTGCCGGATATCTTTTCTGCAGGGAAGTACGATGTGATTTCGACGCTGTTCCGCAACTGTGAAAGTGAGCTGCTTTATCATTAAGCTATGGCTTAAACCTCTTACCAAGGGATGAAGCGGCAATGACCTTAAGCCAGGGTACTGACTGATTGTGCAGATTAAGGGTCTACGAGATTAGACGCGCTTAATGAGAGGGAATTTCTGAGCATTTCAGATTGCGAAATTTCCTTTCGTTGTTAGTGTGTGCTAATCTTTTTTTATTTTCTATAGATGAAAAATATTTTTAAGCAATCATGTTGCAAGGAGTGAGTGATAGTATGAGGAGTTATCAACAAAAAAGATGGCAGCTGCTTGCTGCCGGCGTTTTGATGTCAGTATGCACATCATGCTTTACCGTATCACCTGTCTGGGCTGCGGAATACACCAAAGGTCTTACCGGTAATGCTGAAAGTGATATGGCAATTATCGGCGGTGATGGTAATACAGTTGTACAAAACGGCAACACTGTTACTTATGATTTTCAGGGTAAGGACCACACCTTTACCGTAAAAAATAAGGATGCCATTATGACTGATAAGGATAATGATGGCTATGATTACGTTTTGAATAACGTTGACAGTGATGGCAATAAGGGTACGCTGCACTTATACCAGACCAACACCAGAAAAAATGATTTTGCAGGTGTAACCGGCCTGGCAGCAGGCGGCGGTAAGGTTGTAGTAAACAGTAATCTGGATATTACTGCTTATTCTGCCTATGCTTCTGTAGGTGTCAGCGCAGCAGGCGGCACTGAGCTGACTATCAACGGCAACGTGAAGATGCGCAAGGATGACCCCAATAATCCATGGGGTATTATTACTAAAAACGTTCACGGTAACATAGGACCCGGCGGTGTGACATCTATGGACCCGACGGACGTTAACTATACCGGTGCACGTTGGCAGCCTAGCGCTTTCAGCGTAGGCGGATATGATGCCAACATTACTGTAAACGGTAATGTGGATGTGGCTGTGCGCGGTACTGCGGTACAGACAAATACCTATTCTAAATTGGATAAGGATATGCTTGGCTGCAAGCTGTCAACCATCAGTCTGGTGGGCGATTCTATCAAAATCGAAACTCCGTCTGACGAAAGAAATGAAGACGGCAGCTTTAAGGAAGCATATTATGCGATGGCCAGCTACGGCGGTACCATTAACATCAATGTTGTTGATACCAATAACAGCAAGGATAAATATTCTCTTGAAAACGAAAATTTCGTAGCTGCCGAAGGCAAAACAACCAATATTATCGGTAACGTTATTGCTCTGAAACGTTCCGAGCGTACCGATAAGCCTGACGTATATCAGGATGGCCGCATCAATATCGGTTTGACCACTAAGGATTCTACCTGGAAGGGCGTTGTTGATAACGCAGGTACCGACCATGCAGGCGAGGTTAATGTTTGGCTGAGCAACGGCGCACAGTGGACACATGAAGCAACCTCCCGTGTTGACGGTTTGGATTACAGCAACATGCCGGCATACAGTAAGCCGAGCTATGATAATTTTGACGGCGTATCTTATGTTAATAAGCTTGTCGGCGGCCAAAAGTCTGCCAACAGCGGCTTTATTTACCAGAACAGTGATGTAAAGCTGAATATTGCAAATTACAGCGGCTACAATACCATCGTTTATAAGCACAATAATAAAGGCATGGAAAAGGCTGACTTCATCGGCGGTGATGTGACTATTCAGCATGCGAATGCAGGTGCTAATGTTACCCTGGCAACCGGTAATAATAATATCGACCTTAAAAACGGTGATGAGGTTGAAGCAGTACTCAATGCTTTGGCAAGCAAGCTGACCTATAGCGGTTATGTGAATAAAGAAAGAGATCTTTCCGGTACTGTTATGATTGCTTCCGGCCTGACTGCCTCCGGCATTACTGCTGATGCTAAGGGCATGATTAAATTTAACGAGGCAACAGGTGTTGGCGGTTACACCAAGCCGCAGGAGGGCGAGCAGAATACTGCGGAAATCACCAGCAGTATGACCGGTACTTCTGCAGACAGCGATTATGCTTCTGCCAATATCCGTCAGGAGGACGGCTCCTATAAATTTACACAATCTACCAAAATTGATGTAGAGAACGGTACTGCTATTGATGCAGCTGCCGACATTACTGTTAAGGCAGCAGATACTGCTTTGACTCTGGATGCTAAACAGGGTATTGTTACCAACGGTAATACTGTAGATATTACTTCCCGTACTTTGCATCTGACTACAAAAGAGGATGCTATCGTTGCTGACGGCGGTAAGGTTATCAGCATGGGCATTACCAATATCAACAAGAATGCTGCCGGCGATAAGCCTGCGGCAGAGAATGCTGTTAAGGCAGCAAACGGCGCTGAGGTTACCTTGGGCAATGGCGTTATCAAGGGCAATATTATCAGTGACGCTTCCGTAGTTAACATCAATAAGGATAATATGGATGCCGACGGCAAATATAAAGAGGGCTCTTTAGAAGGCAATCTTACTGTTGCCAACGGCGGCAAAATCGACCTGACTGTTGCTGACGGCAAATTCCTTGGCAGCATTGTGAAGCCGGGTGCGGCAGCAGCGGCTGTCGGTGTCGACGGCACTGTTAACCTGACTGTTGCTGACGGTGCGGTATGGACCGGTGCGCATAAGAATGCCGATGCCGAGCTGAACCTGACTCTTTCCGGCGGTGTATGGAATAATAACGGCACCGACGCAACCTATGTAAACAGCCTGAAGGGCGGCAAGGGCGTTGTAAAAGCTATTAAATATATCAATCCGGACGGCGGCAATAACGAGGAAGTAGAAATTCCCGTTAACGGCTTTATCAGCATGGCTCCTGATGCCGGTGCGGTTACCGTAGGCAGCTTCGGCGGTACTCATATCGTAAGCTACGACCATGATAATGCAGGCAGCGACGTAAGCGATTACAAGGGTGGCAACTTCACTGTTGAAAAAGCAGATAAGGGTTCTATGCTGATTGCGGCAACAAGCAGCAAGAACATCAAGACTAATGACCAGGACGCTGTAGAAGCAGCCTTCAAGGCATTGAGCCAGAAGATTTACTACGGTAATGCCGGCGTTGACGAAAACCTGACCGGTAAGACCATGATTACCTCCGGCTTAACTGCTTCCAGTATTTCCCGTTGGATCGGCGATATGAAATTTGACAGTGCTAACGGTGGCGTAGGCAGCTTTGTCGGCGGCAGCGGTATCAATATTACCGGCGATTACGAAACCGCACTGATGAAGGGCGCAAGAGCGGCAACCACCAGCGCTATGCTTTCCTGGCGCGATAATGCTGCTAACGTAATTTATCGCGGCGATTTGCTGCGTGCGCATATGGAAAGTGACGGCATCTGGGCTAAGACCTACGGCGGCAAGGATACCTACAATGCGAATGCGGTTGATCTGAGCAACAGCTACTGGGGTGCGCAGGTAGGCTTTGACCGTATGTATGACCATGGCTGGATTGCCGGCGCTGCTATTGATTATCAGAAGGGCAGCTCCAGCTACAACTATACCGATGACGATTTCGGCAATATCGGCGGCAATACCGGTGACAACAAGCTGTACAGCTTTGGCTTGTATGCTTCCAAGGACCTGGGCGATGGCGCACATCTGGACTTTGCAGCTAAGGCCGGCAGCGTACGCAATGAATTCAGCGTACACAACGGCATTGGCACTGAGCTGAACGGTACCTACAGAAACCGTGGCTACAGTGCTACCGCAAGTCTGGCAAAACGTATCGGTACAGATAAGAGCTATCTGGAGCCTCAGGCACAGCTGACTTGGGCACATCTGGGCGGCAGAAGCTTTGCTGCAGTAACCGACGGCGGCGAGGTTCTGGACGTTAACCAGGGCAATTATAACAGCCTTGTAGGCCGCCTGGGCTTAGAGCTCGGCAAGACCGGCCGTCTTGGCTCTGTATATGCACGCTTCGGCCTGGCGCATGAGTTCTCCGGTGATATCACCGGCAGCTACAGCGCAGAGGACGGCGGCAGCAAGACTACCTCTGTAGAAACTAAGGGTACCTGGGCTGAAATGAGCCTTGGCACTACCTTGAATATTAAGCCTAACGCAAGCGCATACTTTGATGTATCCCGCAGCTACGGTGCTGATTACGAGCATGACTGGAAATTCAGCGGCGGCCTGCGCTTTGCACTTGACCGTCTGCCGAAGCATGAGCAGGAAATTGCCGGTCAGGCTGAGGCTGAACAGTTCATCGCAGGTGAAACTGCGGCAGTGCAGGAAAATGCGGCTGCTAACGTAAAAACCGACGCTATGCCAGGCTTTGCCGCAGAAGAGCATACTCTCAATGCTCAGCCTGCAGCACCGGAAGCAGCGGAAGTGGCTGTGGAAGCAGAAGAACCTGCTGCAGTACAGTATTCCGAACCGACCTATGTTGAAACCGTAACCAGCTACGACGCACCGGAGCCGACAGCTACTGATTTTGACGAGATGAGCTTTGATCTTGCTCCTATCGTTATTACAGCTTCCCGTATGGAAGAATCCATCCTGAAGGCGAAGGCAGATATGAGCGTTGTCGGCCGTGAAGAAATCGAACAGATGCATATGGAGAACGTGGAAGAGGTTCTGCGTACCGTTCCGGGCGTACAGTTCCTGGATTACGGCTCCAACGGCCTGAATGCTAACGTAAGCGGTATTCGTATCAACGGCAGCAAGGACGTTGTTATCCTGGTTGACGGCGTGCGTGTTAACGACTTCAAGGGCGCAGGCAGCAGCGGTTATATGTTTGCCGCACTCATGAACAATATGGATAACATCGAGCGCGTCGAGGTAATGCGCGGCAGTGCTGCTACCATGTACGGCAGCGGTGCTAAGGGCGGTGTTATCAACATCATCACCAGAAGACCTGAAGGTGCAAAAACCGTTATTGATATTGCCAAGGGCAGCTTCGGCAAGGAAGCCTATAAATTCAATACTCAGGCTGCCAAAGACAAGGTAAGCTACAATATTTACCATGACAGAACCATTTCCGGCACCAGCAAGGACGGCAGCGGTAAGGAATGGCCGGGTCAGAGCAATACCAAGAGCAGCGGTGCTAAGTTTGAATACAGATTTAACGATGCTAATAAGCTGACCTTAAACTATGAAACCATCGGTTCTAACTTCAGCGGTACCGATATGGTATACGGCGGCAATTATGTTGGCATGTACGACAGTAACAGCGTAACACTGAAGCATGATTGGCAGATTAACGATCAGTGGAGTAATTCTTTGATGTATCGTGCAACCAAAGAAAAATCCTCTTGGGATAAGCCTGGTGGAGAGGATACGGATATTTCCGAGCCGATTACAAGCAATTTGGAATATAAGCTTTACAGTGACAACTTTAAATACCAGAGCGACAGATATAGCATGGTCGGCGGTATTGAATACAGCAAGGGCAAAGACAATACTAACCACAAGGAAACCAGCAATACATCTCTGTTCTTGCAGGGTGATTGGGAAATTGTGCCGCATGTAACCTTGTCCGGCGGTGTGCGTCACGACAGACCTGACGGCTATGAGTGCCATAATTCCTTTAGCTATAAGCTGGGCTGGGATATTACCGAAAAGGATACTCTGTATGCAGGCCGCAGCGATTACTACATTCTGCCGAGCCTGACACAGCTGTATGATCATAAATACGGTAATGCTAATCTGCTTGCTTCCGAAGGCCGTACAACCTCTATCGGTTACAACCATGAATTTACACCTGATAATTACTTGATGCTGAGCTGGTTTGAAACCAAGTCTGCTGTAGGCATGACTATGAACAGCACCACAGATAAGGACGATCCGGAGTATGGACAGTATCAGAACAGCATCGGCGGTCTTTCCCGTGGCTGGAACGCGCAATATAACGCTCGTCTGAGTGATACTGTAACCTTCAAACTGGGTTGGGCACATCTGTTCTATGATGAAAAGGACAGCTTTACTCAAGGATATGCACCGAAAGACAAAGCAACCTTCGGCGTATATTATGACAAGGATAAATTCAGTGCTGCCTTCGACGGCTTCTACTTCATCCGTGACAAACGAGGCGTGAAGGAAGGTGTTAAGGGCTGGCCTTCCGATAAGTACGGTGTTTACAACCTTGCTCTCAATTACACAGCTGATAAGCAGACTAAGTTCTACTTCAAGGTAGACAACATCTTCAACAAGCTGTGGGCTGAACACACCGACGTTATCTGGAGCGGTGGTGCCGACAGCTGGTATGCAATGCCGGGCAGAAGCTTCGTAGTAGGCATGCAGTACACCTTCTAAGCTGAGTATTAATCATGTTATATACGGAGCAGTAACTTCTGCTCCGTATCATATAAAAACTTTTTTGATGACGTAAAGGAGATTTTATCATGGCAAAAGCTGCTAAAGAAGAAACTAAAGTAACCGAAATGGAAAACAAAATCGAGAAGATGACTCAGTTCCTGGCTGACAATAAAATCGAATGCTTCGATATCCAAAAAATGGAAGACGAGCATCACACCACTATCTTCCGCAGCCGCATGGAAGTTAAGGGTCAGCTGCTGCCGATGGCATTGCTGATGGATGACAGCGTTTACATGCTGCTGCAGGTGCAAATCGCTCCGCAGGTAATCGACGAAGAAAAAATGAAAGCACTTGCCGGTGCTATCAACAACATGAACAACAATGTTCGTCCGTTCAAATTCACCGTTTCCGAGAGAGGCGACTTCATGCTGAATGCTTGCATTACTGCTGAAAACACCACCTTTAATCCGGCTTTGGTAAACGCTATCATGGGTGAAGCTGTTAAATTTATGGAAGCACAATACGGCAACATCATGGAAGCTGTTTGGGCTAAATAAGGAGAGTGGCAGGAATGAAAAAGAAACTTATGACCTTACTGATGAGCGCTGTTATGGCTTTAGGTATCAGCGCCAGCGTGTTTGCCGCACCTGTAGGTGTTGTTAATGTTAATGCTGTTCTGAACAGCTATCCGGGAATTACCGAGATTGCCAAATCCGTAGCGCAGGAAAAAACTCGTCTGCAGGAGGAGTTCAACAAGCAATCTGCTAGCATGAATGATGCAGAAAAGCAGGCGCTGGCTGAAAAGCTGAGCAAGCAGCTGGCAGAGTTTGAACAGAAGAAGATGGCTCCTGTACAAAGAAAAATCAACAAGACAATTTTGGACGTAGCAAAAGCAAACAACATTGACAGCGTTGTGAATATGAATGCTATGGTAGCAGGCGGCAAGGACCTTACCGACGAGGTTATCAAAGCGCTGAAATGAACGCAGCATGTTTATGATAAGCTGAATAATTTTGTTACGAAATCGCAGGCTGCGCTGATGAGTAGCAGCCTGGCCGGTTTCTATATAAACTGCGCGGAGAATGACTTTGCGCAGAAGGGTTAGCAGAAGCAGTGGTTGTTTCTGCTTTTTCCTGATTTTTTTTGATAAGGAGGACTATATGCTGAAGCTTAGTCAAAAGAAGAGAAAAGCTCTTTTAGCACTGGCCGTTGCCGCAGCTGTTTTAGGTGCTAATAATGCATTTGCAGCAAGCGTGCATGACAAGGCTATTACTGAAAGTAACCAATATGGCAGCGCTGCGCGTACATATTGGAAAGAAGCAGGTGTGTATAATTCCAAAACACGCACCTACACCTTTGATGAGGATGTAACCTTAAAGCCTAAGGCATCTGAGCAGGAGTTTAATAACTATACTCCCATGTTCGGCGGTATCTATATTGCCGGAAACAAACCTATTACCATTGATATGCAAGGTCATCGTCTTGATATCGCGCTGAACGTTGACCAGCCGAATGGTGTTGCCAACGTTTATAATGTAAATCCCAATGCTATTCATGTTAGCTCTGCCGATTTGGTAATCAACAACGTAAAGGGCATGGAGCTTTCTGCTAAAGGTAGCTTTTTGTCCGGAGGCAAGCTGCGCGGTATTTATGTTGCAGGCACCAACCAGGAGGGTTCCTACGGCGACGGCAAGGGACTTGCCAGCCTGACCATCAACAATGCCGACGGTTGGGAGAATGCTGTAAAATTCCATTCCAGCCAACTTCAGATTGAAAACGCTATTGAAGTATGGAAAAACACAGGCAGTGCCGACCTGAAGATTTCCGGTATGGTTGACCTGTATGTAGGCAATGACAGCGATGTTATTACCGTAAGAGGCGGTAACTCTAACTACAATATCGATAAGGCGCCTACCGCTTATATCGGTGGCGGCGCAATTAAGGCAGCTATGGGACGCGCAGCTGTTGTCAGCGGCGGCGAGCTGTCCATCAATTCCAAGCTGCAGGATGGCGTAATTGTTGCGGCAGAAGGCAACCGTGATGTACAGGTTGAAGGTAACATCCTGGTTAAGGATCAGCAAAAGGATCAGGGCATTCTGACCTTAGGCATGAATACCGACAAATCCTATTTCAAAGGTACCATTTTCAATGATAATGGTGCCGGTGAAGCATATATGCTGCTTGCCAACGGTGCGCAATGGACCAATGAAAGAAAAGGCGATTATGATTATCATAACAGCAGCCTGAAGCAGCTTGCAGGAGGTGAAGCTGATGCCAAAGCAGGCAATATCTTCCAAAAGGACAGCGGCAGCCTGACTATTGATAATTACAGCGGCAACACCAACATTTTCTACGCTCATACCGGCAACGGTGAAGCAGCAGAAAACTACGCAGCAGGCGATACTGTTATCAAGGGTGCTGCTGCAGGCTCCGTTGTAAGCATGATTACCGATAACACCGGCGTTGCAATGGATAACAAGGACAGCGTTGCGAACGTACTGAACGCACTGGCAGGCAAGCTGACCTACAGCAACTATGTAAACGGCGAAAGCAACCTGACCGGTTATGTGAAGATTGCCGACGGTCTGACTGCTTCCTCCGCAGCACTGAAAACCGGTGACATCAGCTTCAATAAAGAGGACGGCAAAGGCTCTTATAATGCCGGTGCGGTTAAACCCGAAGTACCGACTGTAAAAGAATACACCGATACTCTTTACGGCTTTAATCTCATGGATAAAGCTTATGCAGATGTATTCAAGGACGGAGTATATAAATTTACCGAGGACAGCAAAATTACCAACCAATATGGTATGGATATTATTGAGAATGCCCAAATTGATGCAACAGGCAAAACTCTGACCTTGGTTGTCAATAATCCGGCAGATCAGGGCGCAGGCATCAAGGTTAACCCCAGCTACTCTTTGAATATTAAGGCTGATACCGTAAAAATGGAGCTTACCGGTGAAGATATTTCTTCTGATGGCCTGAAGGGTGTTAATATTGCTAAGGCAGGCGCCAAGCTGACTATTGACGGCAAGCTGGATATTACTGCTAACGGCGATAACAATACTATTGGTGTTTATAACCAAGGCGACGTTGTTGTTAATGGCGATGTAAAGCTGAATATTGAAGGCAATAACGGCGGTCACCAATATTACGGTGCAACCGGTCTGTATGCAACCAGCGCTATGGGTGACAGCAAGGGCGGTACTATTACAGTTAACGGTGATGTGGACTTCCAAGGCAATGCTAACGGTATTTGGGCAAATGCCGGCGGTGCCGTTGTAAACGTTAATGGCGGCGGCAGCATTGTTGTAAAAGAAGGCCAAGACATGGGCTATGCTGCTATTAAAGCAGAAAACGGCACTGTCAATATGAACGTTCTTAAAGATGAGGCTGGCAATGTTACCGGTGCAGCTGACAATGCTGTAACCATTAAAGGTAACTTAAGCCTGGATACTGGTGCGGTAAATGCTGCTGATGTTCACGGCACTAAGAGCGAAATCAATCTGGGCCTGTCAACTGCTGAATCCAGCCTGACCGGCGTCGTACAAAACAGCTTTGCCGAAGGAGGCAAGAAAGCCGGTGACAAGACCTTTACCGGTGATGCAAACCTGTGGCTGCAGAACGGCGCAACCTGGAACAATGAAGTAGTTGATACGATTATCAAGAATCCTTGGGGCGGCGAAAAATGGGCAGGCAGCCGTGTAACCAACTTTACCGGCGGCGAGAGCGAAGCAAAAGCAGGCAACATTTTCCAAAAGGATAATAACAGCCTGACTATCAGCAACTACAGCGGCAATACCAATGTTTTCTACGCTCATACCGGCAACGGTGAAGCAGCTGAAAACTACGCAGCAGGCGATACCGTTATCAAGGGTGCTGCTGCAGGCTCCGTTGTAAGCATGATTACCGATAACACCGGCGTTGCAATGGATAACAAGGACAGCGTTGCGAACGTACTGAACGCACTGGCAGGCAAGCTGACCTACAGCAACTATGTAAACGGCGAAAGCAACCTGACCGGTTATGTGAAGATTGCCGACGGTCTGACTGCTTCCTCCGCAGCACTGAAAACCGGTGACATCAGCTTCAATAAAGAGGATGGGAAAGGCTCTTATAATGCCAGTGCGGTTAAACCCGAAGTACCGACTGTAAAAGAATACACCGATACTCTTACCGGCATGGATTTTGCAGACGAGGCTTATGCTGATGTAATTAAGGACGGAGTATACAAATTTACTCAGGATACCAAAATTACCAACCAATATGCTATTGACCTGGGCGAAGATGTAACTATCGACGCAACAGGAAAAACCTTGACTCTGGTTGTTAAGGATGTAGAAGAAATCGGTTCAGGCGTTAAAGTAAATATTGAAAATGATTCTGTTATTAAGGCTGATACCTTGAAAATGGAGCTTACCGGTACGGATATTGTTACCGGCAGCGGCCTGAAGGGTATCAATGTTACCAATAAAAATGCTAAGCTGACTATTGACAGCAAGCTGGATATTACTGCAAACGGCGATGCCGACACCATCGGTATTTATAACAGAGGTAACGTTGTTGTCAATGGCGATGTAAAGCTGGATATTGAAGGTAACGATGGCGGCAATGCTTACTACGGTGCAAGCGGCCTGTACGCAACCAGCAGCATGGGCAACAGCAAGGGCGGCACTATTACAGTTAACGGTAATGTAGACTTCCAAGGTAATGCTAACGGTCTGTTTGCTAATGCCGGCGGCAGCAAGATTTTCGTTAAGGGCGGCAACATTGTTGTTAAGGAAGGACAAACTGTTGGCTATTCCGCTATCAGAGCTGAAAACGGCGTAGTTAACATGAACGTCATTGAAGATGAAAACGGCAATGTTACCGGCGCAGATAAGAATGATGTAACCATTAAGGGCAATATCGGCGTTACTACCGGCGCAGTGAATGTTTCTGATATTCATGGCACCAAGAGCGAAATTAACCTTGGCCTGACTACAGATAAATCCAGCCTGACCGGTGTTGTTCAAAACAGTTTCGGTGACGGCGTGGCTCAGGGAAATGCAACCTTTACCGGTGCTGCAAACCTGTGGCTGCAAAATGGTGCAACCTGGAATAACGTAGTAGTTGATACGCTGGTTAAGAATCCTGCTAACGGCGAAAAATGGTCCGGCAGCCATGTAGCAAAACTGGTTGGCGGCGAGAGCGAAGCAAAAGCAGGCAACATCTTCCAAAAGGACAGCAACAACCTGACTATTGATAACTACAGCGGCAACACCAACATCTTCTACGCTCATACCGGCAATGGTGAAGCAGCAAGCAACTACGCAGCAGGCGACACCGTTATCAAGGGTGCTGCTGCAGGCTCCGTTGTAAGCATGATTACCGATAACACCGGCGTTGCAATGGATAACAAGGACAGCGTTGCGAACGTACTGAACGCACTGGCAGGCAAGCTGACCTACAGCAACTATGTAAACGGCGAAAGCAACCTGACCGGTTATGTGAAGATTGCCGACGGTCTGACTGCTTCCTCTGCAGCACTGAAAACCGGTGACATCACCTTCAGCAAAGAGGACGGCAAAGGCAGCTATCCTACCGAAACTCCGGTTGTTCCGCCTAAAACAGAGTTCACTACTGTGCTGACCGGTGACGCTGCAGCAGATACCGAATATGCAGGCAACATCCAGGACGGCAAGTACGTTTTCGGTGCCAATACTACGATTAAAGCAGATGCTGAATCCGCAGTAGATGCAAAAGCACCGCTGACAATTGATGCAGGCAACAATAAGCTCGTAATGACTGCTAAGAAAGGCAACTGGAGCAGCGTTACTGTAGCATTTAATCATGATGTTGCAGGAACCACTAAAATTACCGCCGGTGAGCTGGTAATCGGTGCTGCTGATGATTTTTATGACCGTTCCGGTCTTGTTGTGAAGAATGGCAATGTTGATATCACAGCAGCTACTACTACTGTTAATGCTCATTCTGACGCAACTAATCCTGCCTATGGCGTTTTAGCGCAAAATAATGGCAGCCGTGTGGATATTCACGGTGACCTTAAGCTGGCAAATGACAGCTTCGGACGTACTCATGGCCTTTGGGCTGAGGATACAAAGGATTTTGGCGGCAAAGCATCTATCATCAACGTAGACGGTAAGGTTGATATCAACCTGAAAAATGGTAATGCGCTGACTGCTATCAGAACCGGTTCTGCCGTAACTGTCGGCGGCGGTAATATTCAGATTGCTGCTGACAAAAATAATGAAAATTATGCATTGAAGGCTGATGGCGGCGTTGTTAATGTCAATATGAATGCTGACAAGAATGCAGCAGGCACCGTTACTACCGTAATTAAAGGTAATGCAATTGCTAATAGCGCAAAGGCATTTGCTAACTTTGATATGGACGATGCTGACAGTACGATTAACATTGGCTTGTCTGACAAAGAATCTTCCTGGACAGGTGTTGCCTTTAGTAAAGATAATGGCAGTGCAGGCTTCCCGTTCAAGGGTATCATTAATCTCTATCTTGCTGACGGCGCAACCTGGAACAATGAGGCATGGGGCAAAACCAATGCAGCATTTGAAGGCAGCCATGTAGTTAAGCTGGCAGGCGGTGCAAGCGCAGCAGCTGCAGGCAACATCTTCCAAAAGGACAGCAATAACCTGACCATTGATAACTACAGCGGCAACACCAACATCTTCTATGCTCACACCGGCAATGGTGAAAACGCAAGCAACTACGCAGCAGGCGACACCATTATCAAGGGTGCGGCAGCAGGCTCCGCAGTTAGCCTGATTACCGACAACACCGGCATCAGCATGGATAACGATGCAAGCGTAGCCAACGTATTGAACGCACTGGCAGGCAAGCTGACCTACAGCAATTTTGTAAACGGCGAAAACAACCTGAACGGTTCTGTTAAGATTGCTGACGGCCTGACCTCCAGCAGCCAAACCTTGAAGGTTGATACCATTAAATTCAATAAGGATACCGGTAAGGGCTACACCAAGGAAGAAACCGTAAATCCGGGCGGTGGTGAAAAGACTACCTTTACCGATGCTATTACCGGCGAAAAGCAGGGCGTATTCAGCGCAGTACAGCAGGAGGATCTGTCCTATGTATTTGCTGAGGATGCAAGCATTAACATCGACCAGATGACTCATAAGGAAAAGGATCCGGATTGGGAAGGCTCCTTCATTATCAGCGGTGCGGCTGTACAGAACGCCGCAGGCGTTGAAAATCTGGTAATCAATGCTGCAGACAAGACTCTGAAGCTGAACGTAGCTCTGGACAGCAAGACTGTTCCGCCTGATAAAAACGCAGGTATTCTGAACAACAGAATTCCGCTGCGCGGCATCGACAACAGCATTGCAGGCAGCACAACCAGCATTACTGCAGGTACTCTGGATATCAACATCGACAACACCTACAGCCGTAAGACCAGCACTGGCAACCCGCTGATTGGCGAGGGCAGTGCAATCGGCATTTATGCTAAGAGCGCAGGCGAGAAGGCTGTTGTAGAGGTTACCGGCAATACTGCTATTAAGGCTCATGGCTATAATAATGTTTACGGCGTTAACGCTAACGGCAATGCTGAGGTTAAGCTGCATGGCGATCTGACCATGGCTAAGGACGGCGAAGATTGGGCTCTTGATAACGTTATCAAAGGTCAGAACACTACTACCTTGGGCGAATCCTCCTGGAGAAACATTGCCGGCATCAATGCTAACGGCGCAGGTGCAAGCGTAACCGTTGACGGCAAGACTACTATCGCAGCTCATGGCTCCGGTGTTGTAGCAGCAGACGGTGCAACCGTTAACCTGGGCGCTGCCGATATCGAGGTTAAGAATAACAGCGACGAGGCAGGCTATGGCTTCCATGCTTTAGGCGCAGCTCTTGGCACCGTTAATGTTGGCGGCGAGGGCAAGACCGTTACCGTTAAGGGTAATGCAGCTCTCTTCGGCAAGCAGGGCCAGAAATTTGCTAGCGACAGCAAGGAATCTGTTATCAACCTGAAGCTGACCACCGAAGATTCCGCATGGACCGGCGTTGCATACAAACATTTCGATGCAGAAAAAGATGCAGGCCTGAGCGGTTCCATGAACCTGACTCTGACCAATGGTGCTTCCTGGACTAACGAAAAATACGGTTACACCTATGGCGATTCCGAATGGGAGAAATACAAATTCACCGGCAGTGAAATCGCTAACTTCGTTGGCGGCGCAAGCGGTGCTAAAGCAGGCAACATCTTCCAGAAGGATGCAAACAGCCTGACCATCGACAACTACAGTGGCAACACCAACATCTTCTACGCTCATACCGGCAACGGTGAAGCAGCTGACAACTACGCAGCAGGCGACACTGTTATCAAGCATGCGGCAGAAGGCTCTGTAGTATCCATGATTACCGACAACAGTGGCATTGCAATGGATAACGCATACAGCGTAGCTAACGTACTGAATGCTTTGGCTGGCAAGCTGACCTACAGCAACTTCGTAAACGGCGAGAAGAACCTGACCGGTTATGTGAAGATTGCCGATGGTCTGACTGCAAGCAGCAAGGCTATGCAGACCGGTGACATTTCCTTCAGCGCCGAAGACGGTAAAGGCAGCCTGAAGGATGGCTCCATTACTCCTGGCATTACCTATCCGGAAACCCAAAAACCGGGCAGCAATGTAATCAACCAGGGCATTACCGGTAACGCTAAGGATGATTACCAGCTGAAGATGGACGGCATCCTGAAGGAAGATGGCTCTTATGTATTCACTCAGGATCCGACTAAGATCGAGGTTAAAGAAGGCGCCGCAGTAGGTGCAACCGATAAAGATATCGTAATCGACACCACCAAGGCTAAGCTGGAGCTGAAGGGTGCAACCGGCATCAATGCAGAAGGTGCAAACGTTAATATTAAGGGTAACACCAATATCAGCGGTGTAACCGGCATCAATGCGGCAAACGGCAATGTAACATTGAACGGCAGCACTGTTATCAACGGCACCGATGCGGCAATCAACGCAGGTGCAGATGCTAACGTAGTTGTTAACGGCAACAACAGCGCACTGACTGTTAACGGCAGCATCAATGCTGACGGCGGCAACATTACCATAGACAGCGGCAAAGCAAGCAGCATCATTAAAGGTGATATCAATGCAGCGAACGGCGGCAGCGTTGCAATCAACCTGACCGAAAAGAATTCCAAACTGACCGGCGGCTACAATGTAGACGGTGACAGCAGCATTGCTCTGGGTCTGGCAAACGGTGCAACCTGGAATCTGACTGACGGCGAAGAAGCTGCAGGCATGTCCCTGCTGAGAATGGCTAAAGGTGCAGCTGATGCAGGCCTGACCATCAACGGCGGCAAGACCGAGGCAGAAAAAGGCTTCCTTGACATGACCAAGAGAAACAAAACTCTGGACATCGCTCATTACAGCGGTTGGGAAACCGTTATCTATGACCATGAGGGTAAAGGTGACAAGGTTGAGGACTACAAGTCCGGCGATACCGTTATTGCTAAAGCTGACAAGGGCTCCGGCGTAATTCTGTCCACCGACGGCAGCGGCATTACCATGACCGATAAGAATGCTGTTGAAGCAACCTTGAAGGCATTGGCACAGAAGGTTACCTATAAGGATCATGCCGCAAACGGCGAAAATCTGAGCGGTAAGGTACAGATTGCCGAAGGTCTGACTTCCTCCAGCCAAGGTGTTAACATCGGTACTCTGCATTGGGATGAAAACGGCAAGGGCCAATATGACCTTGACAGTGTAAACTGGAACAAGATTATCGAAGGCGATTACGAAACCTTTGTAATGAAGGGCGTAAGAAGCGCAGCAACCACCTCTCTGCATACCTGGCGCGACAACATGCAGGATACCTACACCGGTGCAGACATGGCTGATGAAGACGGCATGTTCGCAAAAGCACTGGGCGGCAAGACCAGCTCCGATGTTAAGGGCCTGAAGGACAGCAATACCTACTACGGCGTACAGGTTGGCTATGACAAGGCTGCAGCAAACGGCTGGCACACCGGCGTGGCATTCGATTACCGCAACGGCGATTCCAACTATCTGCTGGGTGGCAAGGGTGACAACCAGATGTACAGCCTGGGCGTATACGGCGTGAAGAACTTTGACAATGACGCCTTCTTCCGCGTTGCAGCGAAGGTTGGCCGCGTTGAAAACGAATATGACGTATACAACGAAATCCGTAGCCTGAAGCTGAACGGCGATTACAAAGCCAATGCTTACGGCCTGACCATGGAATACGGCAAGACCTTCGGTGATGAGGAAGCATACTTCACTCCGAAAGCACAGCTGACCTGGTCTCAGGTAGGTGCTAAGGATTACACTGCTCATACCGACAACGCAACCATGCAGATTTCTCAGGACAGCTACAGCAGCTTCGTTGGCAGACTGGGCTTTGAAGCAGGCGTGAAGAGCGAAAAAGGCCGCGTATATGCAGGCCTGTTCGCAGCACACGAGTTTAACGGCGATATCAGCGCAAGCTACTTTGCAAACGATGGCGACAGAAAACACACCAGCTTCGACGGTGAAGAAACCTGGATGGAAATGAAGCTCGGCGGAACTTATGACTTCAGCAATAATGCACATCTGTATGCAGATATTGCTAAGGACTTCAACGGCAACTTTGAACGCAAGTGGAAGATGAACGTTGGTCTCCGTTTCGAGTTCTAAGATAATTATTTCAGCTCTCTCTTATACTCAGCTGCAGCGCTGTACTTGCAGCGCTGCGGCAACCTCAAAAAACTTGTAAACGACAATATACGTGCTGCATATCTGCTGTAAGGCGGATATGCAGCACATTTTTTTTGAGAGCTTCTTATATTTGTATTATCGGTAAATTTTCGGATTTTCTGATGCGAGCCGATGTTTATACTGATTTCTTGCTTGCTGTGCTGTAATGCAAATATATTTAACTGCTACTTGACGTTCAATAACACATGTGGTAGACTCTAAGTAATATATATTTTCAATAAAAGAGAAAGTGTAATTAATGCACCCCGATTAAGATACAAATGACTAAAAGATAAGCTGATGCTGCTTTTGGCGTCGTTCAATTTAATACAAACAATTAGGTGAAGATATTCTTGCCGGATATCTTCTTTGCAGGGAAGTCCAATGAAATTTTGGCGCTGGTCCGCAACTGTGAAAGGGAGCTGTTTCATCGTTGAGCTTTAGCTTAAACCTCTTACCAAGGGATGAAACGGTAATGATCTTAAGTCAGGGTACTGACTAATTGATATTTAGTAAAGATCTGCGAGAATGGATTTTATTAACTTGACGGTAGTAGTATGTCTATTACACGATGAGAGTCCATTTTTGCTTGATCTGCTGTTATAAGTTTTCAAGATAGCACAGTTTAAGCCTTGTTAAGCTGTGCTATTTAGTTTTTTGAGTTGTTATGAGTGTATTAAAGGAGGCAAAGTATGGAAAAATTTCCGAAAAAATCATGGAGAACCAAGCTGGCGCTGGCAGTAACTGCCGGCATTCTTGCTGCAGGCTATGTTCCGCAGACATTTGCTGCTTCATATAGCGGCAATAACAACACTATCTGGGGTATGCAGTCTGAAGACAGCAAGACCTTCGGTTCTAATATGTCTGTTGCCGCAGACGGTTCTCTCGTATTCGATTTTGGCGAAGCAGTTACCTTTGAAAATTCTAATGTAGCTTCTCCGAAATCCCTTGTTAAGAATGGCAACGTTCCCGGTGCCGTAGTCATTAAAAGTGATTTTACCGGCATTATGCACAGTAAGGATTATTCTGCTATGGCTATTCAGGCAGGCTGGCTGGAAGGCAACTTTGATGAGGCTGTAGACAAAAGAGGCTCTGTAACCTTTGACGGCAATGTTACTCTGCGTGACAAAAACGTTAAAGGCGAATGGGGTGTAACCTCCGATGACCTTCACGGCGGTTTCCTGACCTATAAAGGTGCGCGTTGGCAGCCTGTCGGCATCCGTGCAGGCCTGTGCGGTGACGTTATTATCAACGGCAACCTTGATATGGCTGTAAAGGGCAGCGCTCTGGTTACCGACCCGTACTACAAGGCTGTAAAAACAACCGGCAGCACAGAATATGCCGATGATTTAAAAACTTCTACCATTACCACGAACGGCGATGTAAATATTGATACTCCTGAGGATGATACCGAGGCATTTTACAGCATCGCCAACTACGGCGGTACTATTAACGTTAATGCCGATGCAACCGCAGCCAGAGATAAAACCGTTGTTATCAAGGGCAACGTGCTGGCTATGCGTGACGATGGCCACGGTGAACCGTACTTCTACCGTACAGGTCAGGTAAATATCGGCCTGACCAATGATAAATCTTCCTGGACAGGCGTTGTTGACAATACCGGAATCAAACAGACTGGCGAGGTTAACCTGTGGCTGCAGAATAATGCAGTATGGAACCACAAGTCCCTCTCCCTGACCAACGGCATCAGCCTGGGCGAGCTGCCTGCACTTTCCGCACCGCAGTATGACAAATATGACGGCATTACCCATATCAACAAGCTCAGCGGCGGCAGCAGCGAAGCTAATGCAGGCCTGATTTTCCAGGATAATAAAGCAAATATTGATATCAATAATTACAGTGGTCATACTACTGTATTCTATAAACATGACAATGATGGCTCTGCTTCCGCAGATTATACTGCCGGTGATGTCATCATCCGCAATGCGGAAAAGGATTCTGCTATCAACATGGTAACTGATAGCAGCAAAATAGATACCAAAGACAGCGCAAAACTGAACAGTGTTCTGAATGCACTGGCAGGCAAGCTGACCTATGCTGATTACGCAAATAATCCGGAAAACCTGCTTGGTACCGTAAAAATTGCCGGCGGTCTGACCAATGACAGCGTAACCATCAAGAGCGGCAAGATTCAGTTTGCCGAAAACGGCAAGGGCTCCTACAGCAAACCCGCTGCTACCAAATTTACTACTACTCTTACCGGTGATGCAGACGCTGATGAGGAATATGCAAAGGCAGATGTTATCCAAGGCGACGGCAGCTATAAATTTGCCGAAGATACTTCCATCAACGTAAGCGGCGAAGGCGCTAAGGGTATGAATTTTGTTAAGGGCACTGCAATTGATGCCAGCGGCAAAACTCTGACCATTAATGTAACCGATGCCAGCAAGGGTAATGCAGGCATTGCACAGGATATAGATGTGAACAGCTCTGTGAAGGCTGATAAGCTGGTTATTAAGCTCGACAGCACGAAGAGCGGCCAGGGTGCACAGGGTATTCGCCAGACTAAGGGTAATCTTACTGTTGACGGCAATGTAGATATTGATGTTAAGGGCGATAATTCTACTATGGGCGTATACAGCCATGCAGGTAGCACAACGATCAACGGTGATGTGAAGGTTAAGCTGGACGGCAACCACGGTGGTTTCGCCGAATATGGCGCAGCAGGTATTTATGCACATGCAGGCTATGGCGGAGCAGTAGGCGGTACGATTAACGTCAACGGCAATGTTGATATCTCTGGCGTAGGCAACGGCCTGTTTGCTAACATCGGCGGTGCAACCATTAATGTTAATGGCGGCAAAATCAATA
>OGIV01000856.1_pt1 | contig 20392 bp, 18 predicted proteins | sample 1571861 | NCBI WGS metagenome assembly OGIV01 (sample SAMEA2582099, study PRJEB24529) | metagenome | biome: Human gut stool | place: China | collected 2011 | reverse complement strand
GCGTCAGCAAACCGAGGCAAGTAATTACCAAACCTTGCAAGATTATAATGATGCCATTGCCAATGCCGCATCAGAGCTAGAAAAGGCACAAGATGTTCTCAACCAAACAGTGATTGTTTCAGATGCTAATGGAACAGTCGTAGAAGTCGCGGACTCTGTGGACCCTGCTTCAAAAGAGAGCCAAACTCTAGTTCATGTGACAAGTGAAGGCCAATTTGAGATTCAAGGGACCTTAACAGAATATGACATTCCAAATATTTCAGTGGGGCAAAAGGTCAAGATTACTTCCAAAGTATACCCAGACCAAACTTGGACAGGGAAGGTCAGCTATGTTTCCAATTATCCTAAGCAAAATGCCAACCAGTCAACGGGGACATCTGGCAACTCAGGTCAGTCAGGTTCTCAGTATGAATACAAGGTTCAATTGACTAGTCCTATCGGAAAACTGAAACAAGGTTTTAATGTATCTCTTGAAGTGACAAAAGATGATGATGCCTTGTTGGTTCCTGTAACTGCTGTGACCAAGAAAGGCTCTGACAACTATGTCTGGGTTTACGATGATGAAACTCAGAAAATCAAGCAAGTCAAGGTCAAACTTGGCAATGCGGATGCCAAGCAACAGGAAATTGCTTCAGGACTTAAAGAAGGTCAAAAAGTTATCACCAAGGCAGATAAATCCTTTAAGGATGGCGAAACCCTAAAAGATGTGACGGATGCTGATAGCAAACAATCAAAAGACACTAGTGGAGAAGAGGTGAAGTCTAGTGACTAAGCCAGCTCTTATGGTTTTAAGAGGCATCACCAAGTCTTTCAAAAATGGTCAAGAGTCCTTGCAGGTGCTCAAGGGTATTGATTTGTCAGTTGAAGAAGGTGACTTTGTGGCTATCATGGGTCCTTCTGGTTCAGGGAAATCAACTCTCATGAATATTATCGGACTCCTTGATCAACCGACTACAGGTTCCTATCAACTCGAGGGCGAGGATGTGTCTGAACTCTCTGAAAATCGCCTAGCCAAGGTAAGAAATGACCAGATTGGCTTTATCTTTCAACAGTTTTTTCTCTTGCCAAAGTTAAGTGCCCAAAAGAACGTAGAGCTTCCTTTGATTTATGCAGGGAAATCTCCACGTGAACGTAAGCAAAGGGCACAACAATTCTTGGAAAAAGTCGGCTTGTCAGACCGTAGCCATCACCTACCATCAGAGCTCTCTGGTGGACAGAAGCAGAGGGTTGCCATTGCGCGTGCACTGTCTAACAATCCGGCAATCATTTTAGCGGATGAGCCTACGGGTGCTCTTGATACCAAGACAGGGATGCAGATTATGGAGCTCTTAACCCAGCTGAACCGTGAAGGAAAGACTATCATCATGGTTACTCATGAGCCAGAGATTGCGGACTATGCCCGACGTAAGATTGTCATCCGCGATGGGGAAATTACCCAGGATACGACTGATAGCGTTCGGATTGACTAGGAGGTAAGAATGGAAAATTGGAAATTTGCTCTTAGTTCTATCCGTTCACACAAGATGAGGTCCTTCTTGACCATGTTGGGAATTATCATTGGTGTTGCTGCGGTAGTACTTATCATGGGTCTAGGAAATGGGATGCGTCAGAGTGTTACCGATAGTGTGACAGGTGATAAGGATACTGTTCAAGTCTACTATGAAGCCAAGGGTGAGGAGCTAGATCCTGCTTATGCAGATTTGTCACAACCTACCAAACCAGTTAAAGAAGTTTGGCTAGAGCAAGTGGCTAAGCAGACGCCAGGTATCGATAGTTATTTTGTGACTAACAGCCTAACTTCCTCTATCTCCCTCCAAAAAAAGACCGTGAAGAATGTTAATATCACAGGTGCCAGTCAGGGCTACTTTAAAGCCAAAAAGTTAGAAATGTTGACAGGACGTTCCTTGCAAGACAATGATTATAAAAACTTTTCACGAGTTATTGTCATTGATCAGATGGTGGCTAAAAAACTCTTTGAGACGAATGAGGATGCCCTTAACCAAGTGGTTACTATTGGGAACAATGATTATCGTGTGATTGGTGTTTATAAGAATAAAGACACAGCAATCGGTGCCTATGGTGAAATTGGAACAGCTCTTGTGGCCAATACCCAGTTAGCAGCTGAGAATAATACTGATCCTATTGGTCAGATTTTTTTCCATGTGACCGATGTGAAAAATAGTAGTAGCGTTGCTAAGGATGCTGCTAAACGCTTGACCCAGTTGGCCCAAGATGACAATGGAGAATATAAGGCAGCAGATATGAGTTCGGCCCTAGATCAGGTGAACACGATCTTTGGAACCATTACCACCGTTGTCGGAGCTATTGCTGGGATTTCATTATTAGTTGGCGGAATCGGTGTTATGAACATCATGTTGGTTTCGGTAACTGAGCGGACACGAGAGATTGGTCTTCGTAAGGCTTTAGGTGCTACACGTCGTAAAATCTTGACCCAGTTTTTGATTGAGTCGATGGTTCTGACCATTCTGGGAGGTTTGATTGGGCTAGGCTTTGCAGCCCTAGTCGTTGGACCAATTGGGAATGCCATGGACCTTAAAGCGACGGTTTCTCTTGGTGTAGCCATGGGAAGCATAGCCTTCTCAGCAGCTGTAGGGATTATCTTTGGTCTCCTACCGGCTAATAAAGCTTCGAAACTCGATCCTATCGAAGCTCTTAGGTATGATTAGAAATAACCTCTTGAAATCTTTAGATTTTGAGAGGTTTTATGGTCTTCGAAAAAAGATAGAGAAAAAAATAAAAAAATTGCATTTTTTTCTTGACGTCTGATTTAGGTCATGATATTATAAATAAGGTTTGAAAAAACTGACCTAAGACAGTTGGGGAGCTAGACTCGTAAACATCCAACCGAGGCACAAAACGTAACTATTTTTTTGTAACGTATTGTACTTTCGTGTCTAGGTTTAGGTACGATTTTTTTGTGCCTAGCCCAAAAATAAAAACGGAGGTAAAACTACTAATGAGTGAAGCTATTATTGCTAAGAAAGCTGAACAGGTTGCTATCGTCGCTGAGAAAATGAAAGCAGCAGCATCTATCGTTGTTGTTGACTCTCGTGGACTTACAGTTGACCAAGATACAGTTCTTCGTCGTAATCTTCGTGAATCAGGCGTTGAATTTAAAGTTATCAAAAACTCTATCTTGAGCCGTGCAGCTGAAGAAGCAGGTCTTGAAGACCTTAAAGAACTTTTCGTTGGTCCATCTGCAGTAGCATTCTCAAACGAAGATGTTATCGCACCAGCAAAAGTTATTAGCGAATTTGCTAAAGACGCAGAAGCTCTTGAAATCAAAGGTGGTGTTGTTGACGGTGCGTTCACTTCAGTCGAAGAAATCAACGCTCTTGCATCACTTCCAAACAAAGAAGGTATGCTTTCTATGCTCCTTTCTGTACTTCAAGCGCCAGTGCGCAACGTTGCATACGCTGTCAAAGCGGTTGCAGAAAGCAAAGAAGACGGTGCTGCATAAGCCCATCTTCACAACTCGTAGCCTAAGCTACGTTTAAAACACTATATTAAAAAACACATTTGGAGGAAATCACAATGGCATTGAACATTGAAAACATTATTGCTGAAATTAAAGAAGCTTCAATCCTTGAATTGAACGACCTTGTAAAAGCTATCGAAGAAGAGTTTGGCGTAACTGCTGCTGCTCCTGTAGCTGCTGCTGCAGCTGGTGCTGCTGACGCTGGTGCTGCTAAAGATTCATTCGACGTTGAATTGACATCTGCAGGCGACAAAAAAGTTGGCGTTATCAAAGTTGTACGTGAAATCACAGGCGAAGGTCTTAAAGAAGCTAAAGCTATCGTTGACGGTGCACCATCAGTTATTAAAGAAGGTGTTGCTGCAGCTGAAGCTGAAGAAATCAAAGCTAAACTTGAAGAAGCTGGAGCTTCAGTTACTCTTAAATAATCGTTTATCGATTGTTTAGGACTGGAACCCTAGTTTTAAAGCCTTTTCGTTGAGTTAAGGCGATTCAAAAAATGGGGTACTTCGATTGAAACACCCCCACAGACACCCCCACAAAATGCTGTGGGGGTTTTTGTATGTTGTCAGTTTATTTGTTTCGATTAAACATGTTATAATTAGGTATTAAATATTTTAGCAAAGGGGGTACCCCCTTTAGTGCATTGCTCACACAATACACTAAATAACTATCTGTTCCCTTTTGCTGATGAAGTGAGGTTTGTGAGTGGCTATTAAGGGAATTACGCTAAAAGAAAGTATGAATCGTTCAGTCCAAGCTATTATGCCATTGGATGAGGAAAAAGAGATATTTGCTCAAAAGCTGGTTAGTTATCTAACTCATCTGACTAGTCGAGAATCAGAATCGGAGGAATATCAGAAAAATCTATTAAAAGGCTTTTTAGAAAGTCTCTTGCCTTATAACTTTATTAATACCTCAAGTAGAATTGACCTTGCAATTTACAATGGTAAAGATTCAAATTCTACTTTGGGTGTCCTTTTTGAATGTAAGAGTTTATCCAATAAGTCAGAAATGATGACGACTGAGCGAATCAATTCAAAAGCTTTTCAAGAGATTGTAGCCTATTACTTGAATGAGCGGCTCTTTGAGAAGAATCTTGAAGTCAAGAAGTGTATTATTACCAATGGTCTATCTTGGTTTGTTATCGAAGCAAAGGAGTTTGAAAAGCATTTCTTCAAAAATAAGAAATTAATTGACCTTGTGACCAAATTCAAGAATAATCAACTTTCTAGCAATAAAACTGACTTTCTATATTCGGAAGTGATTGCACCTGAAATTGATAAAGCAATCGAAAAAGGTATCGTAATTGCCCACTTTGATTTGACTCAAGCTTTAATCAAATCAAGTAAAGCGATTGAGATTAAGAAAAATAATCTTACTCAACTTTATCGCTTTTTCACAGCCGAAAATTTACTGAATAAGGAAATTTTTACCGACTCTAATAAACTTAATAAGAACTTCTATGATGAATTGCTCTATCTGATGGGTCTAGAAGAAAACAAACAAGGAACGTCAAAAATCATTTCACGCTTGAAACCTGCTAAACGTCAACGATTTTCATTCGTTGAAAATATTATTGAAAAGCTGGATATGAAAGATATTCCAAAAGACAAGCAAGAAGATATTGCAATTCAGTTAACTGTTGTTTGGATTAATAGGATTCTATTTCTTAAGCTTTTAGAATCACAACTTGTCTTATTTAATAAAAATGAAGCGTACAGATTTTTAACTTATGATAAACTCTCCAACTTTGAAGAAATTTATAGTTTATTCTTTGCCGTACTGGCAAAGAAAGTATCTGAAAGAAATGAAAGAGTTCAAGAAAAGTTTGGTTATGTTCCTTACCTAAATTCATCCCTTTTTGAAGAAACAGAATTAGAAGTTTCTAGAGATGGAATTGGAATTGACCGTCTACCAGAAGGAAATATAGAAATCTTCTCGAAAACTGCTCTGAGAGGTACAGACAAGAAGAAAAAGACTGGTTCTATCAATTTTATTGAATACTTGTTTGAGTTTTTGGATTCTTATGATTTTTCAACTTCCATTAGTCGTCATGAAAAATCTAAGAATGACCTTATCAACGCTTCTGTTCTTGGTTTGATTTTTGAGAAGATTAACGGATACCGTGATGGCTCTTTTTATACTCCTGGTAATATTACCATGTATATGTCCCGTAAGGCAATTCGGACAGCAGCAGTGGATAAGGTTAATGAAGCTCTTAACTGGACTTGTGAGACCGTTGAAGATATTAAGTTTGCGATTGGGCATAGTATTGAAGATGCACGAAAAGTTAGTCAAGCTATCGATGACCTTAAGGTTTGTGATCCTGCTGTTGGTTCTGGTCACTTCCTTGTTTCTGTACTGAATGAAATTATTGCTCTTAAAAGTGACTTGAATGTTTTGTTTGATGTTGATGGAAATTTTATTGGAAACCTGATTCAATGTTATGTTGTCAATGATGAGTTAGTTATACAGGATATGGCAGGAAATAACTTTGTCTATCAGACTGGAAATCAACAAGCAGAGCAAATTCAAAAGGCGATTTTTCATCAGAAAAGACATATCCTTGAAAATTCATTATTTGCTGTAGATATCAATCCTAGTTCGGTAAATATCTGTCGTCTCCGTCTTTGGATTGAACTCCTAAAATCATCTTACTATTATCAAGATAACGAATCAGGAGAACAAACACTAACGACCTTACCAAATATTGATATCAATATCAAGGTGGGCGATAGCCTCTTACATAAGTTTGATTTTAATCATGAATTTGATATGCGTCGGACAGACTTTAAAGATTATCTTAGATTGGTTAAGGAATACAAAGAAACAAATAACAAGAGAATCAAAGCTGACATTTGGGATAAAATTGAATCGCTTAAACACTCTTTTGATGATACGGCCTCTAGTCCTGAGTTAAAACGCTTAAGAAAGTTAGAAGCAGAACAGGCCAAAGCTGGAGTCATAGACCTATTTGGAGATGAATCAGCAGATTCTAAGAAATTTGAACAAATTAGTAGGCAAGTAAAAGAAGCACAGAAGCTCTTGCAAGTTCGCCTGAAAAATCCGCTTTATGCTGACGGTATGGAGTGGCGGATGGAATTTCCAGAAATCTTGGGAGAAGATGGCGAGTTTCTCGGTTTTGACCTAGTGATTGGGAATCCTCCTTATATTTTTGCTCAAAATAATACCTTTTCAGATGAAATGAAAAGATACTATTCAAGGAGTTACCCTTTGAATAACTATCAAGCAAATACTTTTGGTTTGTTTTTAGAATTGGCTTTTTCTCTAGTTCGAGATGGTGGCGGAATTTCATATATTATTCCCAACTCTTTTTTAACAATTAATCAATATAAGACACTACGCCATCATATTCTTAAAAGCTATGATGAAGTAACTTTTATAAATTCTAAAGATAAAATTTTTGATGAAGCTTCAATTGATGTTTGTATATTAGATATGTTTACAAAACGCCCCTCAAAAGTTACTTTAGGTGTGATTTCAGGCGGTGAGATAAAAATAGTAGCTGAGACTAAGGCTGAAAGTTTACTTAATCAGGATGTAATTACAATTTCGTCTATTAGTGGGGGAGTGTCATCTTTGCTATTGAAAATTGAGAAGAACTCTAAAGTAATAGAAAAAAATTACGGTACAGTCAAAGATGGATTGAAAGCGTATGAACGAGGTAAAGGAAGTCCTAAACAACCTGAGGATAAGGATGAATTTAAAGAGTTCAAAGCCAGTAAACCGTTCTTTTCTAATCAAAAAAAAGATGATTCCTATCGGATGTTTCTATCGGGTAGTGATTTACAAAGATACCATTTAAAATGGTCAGGAAAGTTTTTATCTTATGGGAATCACCTAGCTGCACCTAGAGACAGTAAACTTTTTGAAGGAGAGAGACTTTTAATTGCTAGAATTCCAGTGAAATCTATCTATACTTTTAGAGCAACTTATACAAAAGAAAATTTTGTACATGAACAGAGTATTGAAAGTATTACCAATCTGAAAGTTTCCCCTTTATATTTAATTGGTGTATTGAATTCAAAAATACTTTCTTTTTATGCTATTGAAAAGTTTGACTTTTTACAAAGAAATACATTTCCACAGATGAGGCTGACACAAATCAAGCAGTTCCCTATTCCTAATTCAAATGATGATCAACAGAATGAAATTGCTGACTTAGTTGTGCAAATAATGGAAGAAATGACAAAAGAAAAAGTTAATCAAGACTTGGTTGATTCTTTAAATACTGAGATTGATGAACTAGTCATGGATTTGTTTGGATTGACTGAAGAAGAAAAGCAAATTATACGAGATTTTGAAGTCTAGAAAGTAGGGATATAAATGGCAAAAAGTTTACAAAGTCAATTTAAAGGTATTGAGAGAAATATGGTCAGAGAAATGAACAAAATGGTGAAGAGGGCAAACAAGAAAATCAATCCTGTAATACTTCCAACACAACTAGATTCCACTAGTTCAGCACTAAATTTTAACGAATATCATCAAGATAATAGTACACATGTTTCAATCGGTGGAGATATGATGAATTCTCAAATTGGTGGTAAAAATAATACGATAATTATTAACTATACTGATATGGAGATTGAGAAATTATTCGAGAACATTAAGGAGTATTCAAGAACATTGGCTAACGAGGAACAGACCGAGTTAGTAACAATATTAAATAACTTGCAGGAATTTGGGAAAGTTGAGGGTCATCAAAGTTTCTTCGACAAACATCCAATATTAGAAATGGCTTTTAGCGCTATTGCAGCATGGGGAATTGAGGATGGAATTGATAGTCTAGTTGGTATAATTTCAAATACATTTAAGTGAAAAGTTTTAAAATTTTGTAAAATACAAACGAATCTTAAATTCCCAATTTGTCTTAATGATTATGGATTATACTAATAGTTTATTTGTGCTTGAAAAGGAGAGATAAAGATTGCTTGACTTAGAAAAAATTTTGAGAAAGTTAATTGCTCGCAGGTTTCGAGATTTGCGAGGAGATACTCCATATGAGTTGATTTCATCACAACGAGGTAATATAAGTCGAATTGAGAGAGGATTAAATGCTGATAGTGGTAATTTTGTTTCAGCTACTTTACTTGATGAGTATTCTAATTATTTTGGAATAAGAAAGTCAGAACTAGTCTTTGGGGATGATGGAGAAATAGAAAACACTCTTTGTTTTATGTTTCTACAAATCTATGTTCAAATAATTCCGAAGGTTAAAGTATCCTATATGAAGTTTCCATTTAAACCAGAAGAATTTCAAGATGATATTTCACCAGATATTTATGAAAAATTTAGGGAAATATTTATTATTTTTGGAGATTATTATAGGTGGTATAAAGTCAGAAAGTATGATGATAATTCTGATAAAGATATTGATGTAGTTTCTATGTTTAAAATAGTGTGGGCTTTGCTGAACAAAAAAATAATTAGTTCATTTAAGCTATATGTAATTACAGAATTTTTCAATGATTCGGAACCTAAATTTAATTTCAATCAAATTAATGCAAAGTTTAATTTATGGTATGATAAACATTTTGTAAATAGCATTATACCTGAAGCATTGAGTAAATTACAAACCGATAGTATTTTTAAAATGGGATTTATGGTCAAAGATTTAATTGATAATTTTATAGAAGTTGATTTGCCAGAATCTTATTTAGAAGATGTACCTTTGGAAGAATTTTTATTACCAGTAAAAAGCTATCACTTTAACTTCAAAGAGAATCTCTCAGATGAAGAAATTATGAAAGTATCAGCTGAAATTGTTAAGATGACAAGTAGAGAAAATACAATTAATAGTCTAGAGGATATAAAGAGAATAAATGAAGAAACGTTTTTTACAGAATTTGATTTTATAACTGATGAAAGCACTCCTTTTGTTAATGGGACTCGCAGAGTAAACGCAAACTCTCTTTTAGATAGTATTCTCATGACTCCTGATATTTTTGATAGATTTCATGACTTAAATTCAAATGAGAGGAAAATTCCTGGTTTATTGAGTACAAATAGTCAAGCTTCAAAATTATTTCAATTTAAAGTTAACGAAGTATATCTCCAACAAATTGATGAATTAGTACGTTTTCAAAATATTTATATAAACTTGATAAAATGGGATGAATTGGAAACTTTTATTTAAAATACAGAAACGACAAAGCGGTTAGATATTCTAATCGTTTTCTTTTGTTCTCAAAAGTTTTAAAAACTAAGAACAAAACTAAGAATTCGGGGGTAGCTGTTTTCAGTTATACTAAATACATCAAAGTACAGCAAAACTTTGATGGTAAACAATCAAAGGAGTTGCAAATCTTTTGGTTCACTTAGTTAGGAAGTTGCTGATTCCTAACTCCAACTTTAAAGGACTTTTCATAATGAAAACACGGAATCGTAAGAGTGGCTATTCTGTTAATACAGCCAATGAATATGTAGACAGTAAACAAGCAATTCACTGCTTGAGTATTGAACTTGAACCACAAATTAAGTTTGAGAATAACCAGCCCACTGGCGAGATTATCGCATATAAAGCTTGGTTCAGTCAAAAAGGTTTACCCCCATTTACTGTTAAGTTTGAAAAAGAAGTTGAACTTCCAAAGTATTTATCCGTTGTGAGTTTAGGCAACCTCCAAGCATGTGAAGTTGGTTATAATGTTTACTTCAAGGCTGACAGCGTTAAGGAGGTGAAATAATGACCAATAGAGAGCTAGAGCAGTTTCTGCTCCAAAGCCTTAATATGGCATTAGGCACAATCATTCAGGGAGAAACATCCTATACCAATAGTTTCAACTGTAAGGTTATGAAAGAGGGCTTTCTTTTTATCCCTCGTCTGCCTGCTGGTTATATTATTGATGATGAGCTATATCAGAAGATATTTCTAATTGCCAATGCTTCGCTATATCCAAGGTATACTTTGCTAAAGCAGAATTCTGCTTATTTCATGGCACTTGATACAGATGATATTCATGTTGAGCGTGCTTTATTCTTCCCTTGGAAAAAGGGGGTATCTGAACGTTTGGTCATTCCTAACCTTGAAGAATTTTGTAAGAATCAGAAAGATTGTCAAATTCCACTGATGAAGAATTTAGTTATCGACTATAACAAAATTACTAGCATAGCTATAGCAGGTAATTCAGGCAGTGGGAAATCTTATGCTTTAACGTATTTCCTCAGTCTGTTGAAAAGCATCTCGGATTTAATATTAGTTGACCCAAAATTTGATACTCCGTCCAGATGGGCAAGAGAAAATCAGATTGCAGTTATCCATCCTGAACAGAATCGTTCAAAAAGTGATTTTGTCAGCCAAGTCAATGAGCATTTGAGTACATGCCTGAACCTTATCCAACAAAGGCAGTCAATCCTCTATGATAATCCAAATCATCAGTTTGAGCATTTAACCATTGTGATCGATGAGGTGCTGGCATTATCAGAGGGGATTAATAAAGCTATCAAAGAGGCATTCTTTTCTCTCTTATCTCAAATTGCACTTTTAGGAAGAGCGACTTCTGTTCATTTATTGCTTGTAAGCCAAAGGTTTGACCATAACACTATACCAATATCAGTTAGGGAGCAAATGAATCTCTTGATTCAAATTGGAAATATTAGTTCCAAAACAGTACAATTTTTATTCCCAGATTTAAATCCTGAGGGAATCGTGATTCCTATTGGAAAAGGCACTGGATTAGTGCAAGTGATTGATAATGAACATCCCTATCAGGTTTTGCCATTGTTGTGTCCGACTTATTTCACTAAGAAAGGAATATTGTAGTATGAAGAAATCATATTTTCAGCGTACCTATAACGTGTCCGTCTTTCTGGTAATGTTTGTCATTATTAGTTTTGGCTTGGGTTACGCTACTAAGTTCTTAAGTGAAGTATTACAGAATAATCAGATAGATGGAGTAAGTAATTTCTTTGACTTAATCATTGAAAAACTCTTATTGGTATCAGCATATACCTATAAAACAAGCTTTGTGTTGTTGTTTGTTTTGGCAGTTCTTGTAGGTGTAGAGTTTTATCAAAGAATTGTGTATGATTCATTGCTGAATTACCTAAAGTCTATCTATCAGACAATACGATTAAGAATTTTTTTGAAGCAGGAATCTACCTGTGAATCAATGATGACGATTGAAAATCAGACTGTTAATCATCAGAACCCTGTTATGATTCAATTCAATAAAGCTGTTAGATGGTTAGTAGTTGATGTTAAAAAAGAAGAAGTCAAAGTACTCCTTAAAGTACCACGTACTCAGCAAGCTCAAAAACTCTTTAAGGAAATGGAGGATGATATTAGGGAAGAGGTTTCAAATTGCAACCCTAAATATTACTTCTCAACTCCAAATAGAGATGGCAATAAATTGTGGTTCATTGGAACAAAACGCTGACAAGGGAAAAGGCTGTGTTTGGCTCACAGGGTGAATGCCAAGGGCACAGCCTTTTCCAATTTATGGGATGTAATGGGTTACTACGACCCCATTACATCAGTAATCAATAATCACGAGGAGGACATATGGCAAAAGAAAAACGTTCATCAAAATGGACTTTTCTAATCTATCAAGATAGTAGTCCTGAAAACTATCTTGAAGTTTTGGAGAGTATGCATATTCCTTTTATCCTTAGTCCTTGGCATGATAAGGATGTAAATAAGGAAACTGGAGAGTTCAAAAAATCTCATAAACATGGGGCATTGTACTTTGAAAGTCTTAAGAGTTATTCTCAAGTATCAGATATGCTAATAGAGAAGTTGAATAGTCCGTCACATGTAGAAGTGGTGATGTCGCCAAAAGGATTGTATGACTATTTCATCCATGCTGAGAATCCTGAAAAAACATTATATGAAATCGAAGATATAGAAAGTGGTTGTGGATTTGATTTGGAAAAGTTCCTAGTTGAAAATAATTCAGATGGTTTCTATTCGTTGGTTATAGACATTATTGAAGAATTTAACTTTACAGAGTTTAATAGTCTAGTGCACTATGCAAGAACTGAGAATCCAAAAATCTTACAGCTCATAATGGATAAAACATACTTTTTTGCTAAATATTTAGATTCAAGAAGACACAGTAAAAGAAGGGAGAAATAAATGTCAGTTAAAACAGTCAACCATTTAGATATAATGAATCTTGGATTTTCTAAATCCAGTTCCAAGCAAGTAATACGAGAAGCTAAAGCTATTGCAATTCAGCGATTTAATGAAGCTAGTCATTCTTCGGATAATGTGCTAAAATTGAGTAAATCGCCCTTTGATAATCGACGATTAGACTTAGCTCCTACTGAAATTGTAGAAGAACTTTTAGGGTTTCAGTTTTCCTAATAGAGAGGACGACTGAAATGACTAAAAAATATAAAGGTGTCTTTAGGGACAAAAAAGGTCGCATTTATTGTCAGACTGAATTCAAGGCTTCGGCTGATGGCAAACGACAACGTTTTAAACGCTATCGTGACCAATGGGGGAACCCATTTGAAAACGAAAAACAAGCTTATGATGAGTTATGTAGAGCGAGGGTTGAATTTTATGATAGATTCGACTATACAGACTACAATCTAACCTTTGCTCAGTATGTAGAAGATATTTTTCTTCCGTACTATAAGCAGACTGTTCAAGATTCAACTTACCGCACAGCTTTAACTCACTTTGATACGTTTGTCAAAGAATTCGGAAATAAAAAACTTCGAGAAATCAAACCACGAGAGTGTGAAAGATTTCGTATGAAGTTGATTGATAGCTATTCGCCCAACTATGCTAGATGTGTTTGGATTCGTTTCAAACAGTGTTTAGGATATGCTGAGAGAATGCAGTATATCAAAAACTTTCCTTGCAAGAGTTTGGACAATCCTAGAGGTGCTAGACCTGATACAAAATTTTGGACATTCAACGAGTTCAAGCAAGTTTTAACTACTTTTGACCTGACTGACTATGAAGATTTACTTCGTTTCACTACGGTTTGGCTCTATTATATGACTGGTGTTCGTGTGAGCGAGGGATTCGCTTTGCTATGGTCTGATTATGATAGAGAAAACAAACGTATCTTTGTACATGCAACTTTAGAAGCTTTAAAAGGTGGTAACTATCACAGAAAAGAGCAGACGAAGACAGTCGCAGGTATGCGATATGTTGAGTTAGATGATGAGACAGTAAAGGTCTTAGATAGATGGCGAGAACTTCAAGTGGCTAACTCAGATAGTAATTATATTTTGTCACGATTCGGAGAGCCAATGGTTAAGAGTACCTTGAGTAGAATGTTGAAGCGACACGCAGTTAAAGCAGGAGTGCCAGTTATTACTGGTAAAGGATTGCGACATAGCCATGACTCATTTATGATTAACGTTCTAAAAAAGGATGTTCTACTTGTTTCTCAGCGTTCGGGACGCGTTGATAAGGCAACTACCTTAAACATCTATTCTCATTATTATGCTCACCAGAGTACAATAGGAACAGAGATTACTGACTTACTTCAAAAGGAAGGGGTAAATGCTGACACCCCGTCAGACACCCCCACAACCAACTAACTAAACTGAAAAATGCTTTAAACCAATGATTATCAGGGTAACGCCTACGTTACTCTTAAATAATAAGGTAACGACTCAAGTCGCTTAATAAAGAAAACCAGGGCATCAGCTCTGGTTTTTTATTGCGATAAGCGATTGATAGAAACTGATAAATTGATTTGGTTTCCTGCCAAAAATCCTGCCAAAAATTCTTTGGCAGTTTTTTTGTTTTAATAAACTTTCGGGGGTAGACACTAGATTGTCTACCCTTTTTTTTTGCGTTTCGGAGGTAATTATGCAAAAGGAAGAACAGTCATCACGTCAAATCGTGAAGAGCCATATCATGACCATCATGGGAGTTGATAATCTAAAAGCAACTCAACTGGTAAATGAAATGGAACAAACAGGTTTAATCTGATTTGATGAATTCGGGAATTTTGGAATTTTAGTCTTGGAGGGATAATCATGAAACGTATTACTGCTAATCAATTTCAGACATCAGAGCGTTATTATAAACTCCCAAAAGTCTTGTTTGAAGATTACGCTAAAAAATACGGTCACGAGAACTTTACCATGAGAAACTGGGCAGATTTTCAATACTATAAGGATAAGACGTTGGATTTGGTGATTGCGGTCACAACAGCGAAGTTTACCCTTTTTAATATCCAATCGGTGATTGATTTGACGCAAAAAGACTCTATGGACTTGAAAACGTGGGGCACTCAGAAGACTATGGTCTATCTTGTTATTCCAGATAATGATACTACCTTTCGTTTTCTATCTGCTTTATTTTTCTCTATGGTTTTCTCCACTTTGACCAGACAGGCTGATGTGGACTTTAAAGGGCAACTGCCTATCCATGTTAGAAGCTATCTGGATGAGTTTGCTAATGTCGGAGAAATCCCAGACTTCGCCGAACAAACCTCAACAGTTAGCTCTTGGAATATGAGTCTAGTACCAATCTTGCAAAATATCGCCCAACTCTTTCTCATTTACTGGGAAGGAAATAGTGGTGATAAACTACTTGAACGTCAGACACGAGCCAGTGAGTGGTATTACCAAATTGAAAAAGGCTTTAGTCAACCCAACGGCGGGACAGCACAAAGTGATCTAAAAGCACTTGAAGCTGTACGAGGAGACCTTTTTGAAAACTCTATTCCAGGAGGTGGTGATGGTATGGGTTACGCTTACGGCCAATGTACTTGGGGAGTCGCAGCCCGTATTAACCAACTGGGTCTAAAACTCAAAGGAAAAAACGGTGAGAAGATTCCAATTATCAGTACCATGGGCAATGGCCAAGATTGGGTACGAACAGCCGCAAGTCTCGGTGGGGAGACAGGGACAAGTCCACAAGCAGGAGCTATTATTTCCTTTGCGGGAGGAGGACATGGCACACCAGCAGAATACGGACATGTGGCTTTCATCGAAAAACTCTACCCAAATGGCTCATTCCTTATCTCCGAAACCAATTACAATGGCAATCCAAATCATACCTTCCGTAAATTATCTGGAGTGGATAGTAACTTGAGTTTTGCGTATACGACGAAATAAAAAAGGATATGCTAACAATGACTTGATTTGTTAGCATATTGTTTTGGAGGTGGTGATATGGATTTGTTAGAGAAACCCGTTTATAATTATATTAAAAATAATCATGGAGTAATAACTTTTCGTGATATGGAAGAGCTTAACTTTTCTTATCAACAACTGAATCAATTAGTCTCAAAAGGGAAAGTGGAATCAATTGAAAGAGGTATCTATCATCTGCCAGATACCTATATCGATGACTATTTTAGTTTACAGTACCGTTTTCCAAAAGGAATTTATTCCTTAGAAACAGCACTTTGGTTACATGGTCTGTCCCTTACCATTCCATTTGAGCCTGTGATGACTTTTCCTTTCGGGACAAATACGAGGCCAATGAAAGAGGCTGGTGTCAAGCCAATTGTCGCTAGAAAGTATCATGAAATCGGTATTATTAGACTGGAGCGACAGGCTGGACAGTTTATCTCAGTATATGATATGGAACGAACATTAGTGGAGTGTTTGAGAACAGCTTATCATGTCGATATTCAAGTTATTGCTCCAGCTTTTCAAGCTTACTTTAAAAAAGGAGCTGTTGATTATGCCAAGTTGTATCACTATGCACAACTATTTAAAGTAACCGAAAAACTACAATCATATGTGGAGGTCTTGTCGTGAAATTTTCAAATGCTAATAGTTTCAAAGCTAAAATCAAGAATATTGCAAAAGAAAAAGGGATCTCTTTCTCAAAAGATTAGTCAAATATTTGAAGAATACGGTGCGAATATGTTGGATGTATTCGGTTGTTATGTGTATAAATTAAACAATTGTGTTACAATGAAACCATATAGAATTTTAAGTTTTCTCAAAAACTTTTTATAACTAAGAACACATAAGGAGGTAAAATGGTGAAGCATTCTAAAAGAACAAAAGTTTTTCAGCTTTCACTCGTCATCATATTTATTTTAGTCTTGTTAGGGCTCTTTGTTCCCCAGCAGTTTCAAAATATTAGTTCTTACTTAAAAAATCTCTTAACAACTAGTGTTGGCTGGTTTTACTTGTTATTGGTTACGGGGATTTTAATTTTTTGTGTCTTTTTAATTGTAAGTCCGATAGGGCAGATTCGCTTGGGTGATCCCACGAGTCGGCCAGAGCATTCGACGACGTCATGGATTGCCATGATGTTTTCTGCTGGAATGGGGATTGGTCTGGTCTTTTATGGGGCAGCAGAGCCTTTGAGTCACTTTGCTATCTCGACGCCCAATGCAGAAATAGGCAGTGCGGATGCTCTCGCAGATGCTTTTCGTTTTACTTTTTTTCACTGGGGATTTCATGCTTGGGCGGTCTATGCCCTGGTGGGATTGTCTTTGGCTTATTTTGGCTTTCGTAAACGGGAGAAATATCAGCTCTCAGTCGTCTTTAAGCCTCTTTTTGGAAAATATGCGGACGGACCAATAGCAACCATTATCGATACCATCACCATTATTGCGACAGTGATTGGGGTAGCGACAACGCTCGGCTTTGGTGCCTCACAAATCAATGGTGGTCTCTCCTATGTCTTTGGTATTCCTAATAATAGTCTTGTGCAAGTCATCATTATCATCATTGCGACAATTCTTTTTCTTATTTCTGCCTTATCAGGTTTAGGAAAGGGTGTTAAAATCCTATCTAATACAAACTTGATTTTAGCTATTGTCTTGCTTGCTGGAGTCATAGTTTTGGGGCCAACGGTTAAGATATTTGACACCATGACAGACTCTATCGGCCTTTATTTTCAAAACTTCTTCCGTATGAGTTTTCGGGCGGCGGCTTTTGATGAGACCAAGCGGGCTTGGATTAACCAATGGACCATTTTTTACTGGGCATGGTGGATTTCCTGGTCACCTTTTGTGGGCGTCTTTATTGCCCGTATCTCAAAAGGTCGGACTATTCGCGAATTTTTGACAGTAGTGCTTTTGGCACCAACAGTCCTTAGTTTTATCTGGTTTTCTGCTTTTGGTACCTTATCTACTTCACTACAAGATTCGGGGGTTGATTTGATACGTTTTGCCACAGAAGAAATTCTTTTTGCCTCTTTTAATGAATATCCTCTGGGAAGTGTCCTTTCACTCCTGGCAATTATTTTAGTTTTAACCTTCTTTGTGACCTCGGCGGATTCTGCCACCTATGTTTTGGCCATGTTGTCTGAAGATGGCAATCTAAATCCAAGTAATCGTAAAAAGGTGATTTGGGGTGTCATGCTGGCCTTGATTGCTATTGCACTCATGTTTTCTGGTGGATTGACAGCTTTACAAAACACGCTCATTATTGTCGCTTTTCCATTTTCCATAGTACTAGTGTTGATGATGTGGTCGCTTATGAAAGAGTTATATCACGAAAAAGAGCAAATGGGACTCGCCATTACACCAGACCGATATCCTGAGAAGAATCAACCGTTTAAATCTTATGAGGAAAATTAGGAGGATGGCATGGAGTTAAGAGTGCTTCGTTATTTTATTACTATTGCTGAGGAGGGGAGTATCTCCAAGGCAGCTGAGAAGCTGATGATTACTTAGCCGACACTCAGTCGTCAGTTAAAAGATTTGGAGCAGGAACTTGGTGAACCTCTTTTTATCCGTGAACATAAACAAATGATTCTCACAGAAGCTGGACATTTCCTCAAGGATAGAGCAGTGGATATCCTAGAGTTAAGTATGCAGACCGAGGAGGAATTTGAGCGTCGCAGACAGGCTCTATTTTCTGGACAGAAAGCTATCGGTTGCATTGAATCTGAGAGTAGCCAGTTGTTGGGTGGAATAATTGAGGATTTGCTTATCGATTATCCGCATGTGAATTTTCAGCTTTATAGTGGAACAAGTGATGATATTCAGGATAAGTTGGATAAAGGGATTTTGGATTTCGGTATACTTTTAACCCCAGTTAATGTAGATTGGTATCAAAGTCATTTTTTGCCTGTGAAGGAGCGATGGGGAGTCTTGGTAGGTAGCCATTCCCATCTGGCCAAATTTCCAAGAGTGACTGTCACAGATATGGAAAACATCCCAGTGATTTTCCCAAACCGAAAGGAAATCAAGGATTTTTTGATTCCTTGGGCTAGAGGTCATCAAGATAACATGGTGGTTATCGGTAGTAGTAATCTGGCTTTCAATGCAATTCCTCTGGTGGAACATGAAATCGGGGCTCTAGTCTGTATTGAGGGAGCTGTCAAAAACAGAATCAATGCTGAGGTAACTTTTGTCCCTATGGAGCCTTCTCTCTACTCTGAGATGATATTAGTCTGGAAGGAAAGTCGCTATCTTTCTCTTGTGGCACAAGAATTTTTAAAGCGGATTAAAGTTTATTATCCAGCAGAGTTATTCTAAAGAAATAATAAGGTAACGACTCAAGTCGCTTCATAAAGAAAGCCAGGGCATAAGCTCTGGTTTTTCTATTGCTTTTAATATTTTCATTTGTTAGAATGTAGGTAATGTGCGTGCTTGTCACGCCCTTTTTCTGTGTCTTTTACGGCTTTAGTGGTTGTAAATAACTATAAAAATCTTAAAGGCATGGTAAATGCTAAAAAGAAAAGGAGAAATTTATGGCTTATATTTGGTCTTATCTCAGACGTTATCCTAAGTGGCTAGCAATGAATTTTACGGCGGCCATTTTATTTGTTATTGCTAACTTGGGTTTGCCGACGGTTCTTGCCAGAATGATTGATGAGGGAATAAACCGTGGTGATGTTGATAAGCTTTACGCTTATGCTTGGGTCATGTTTGGTGTAGTTTTGACTGGGATTGTTGGTCGTATACTTCTGTCCTATGCGGTTGGTAAGTTGACCACTACTATGGTGCAAGTCATGCGTAATGACATTTATGCTAAGCTTCAGGAGTATTCCCACCACGAGTATGAGCAGATAGGGGTATCCTCTTTGGTGACTCGTATTACATCAGATGCTTTTGTGCTTATGCAGTTTGCGGATCAGGTTCTTAAGCTAGGGGTTATCACTCCTTTGATGATGGTTTCCAGTGTCTTTTTGATTTTGACGACAAGTCCATCTTTGGCTTGGATTGTGGCAATCTCCTTGCCTTTCCTAGCAGTAGTTGTCTGGTATGTGGCGGTAAAAACGCGTCCGCTTTCTGAAAAGCAACAGGCAACTCTCGACAAGATTAACCAGTATGCTCGTGAAAATCTGACTGGACTTCGTGTCATCAGAGCTTTCGCTAGAGAAGATTTTCAAGAGAAGAAGTTCGCTTCTGAAAATGCTGTCTATGCGGATAATTCAAATAAACTTTTCAAATTGACTGGTTTGACCGAGCCACTTTTTGTGCAAATCATCATCGCTATGATTGTGGCCATTGTTTGGTTTGCTCTTGAGCCATTAGGCTCTGGAAGTTTGGCTATCGGTGACTTGGTTGCCTTTATTGAGTACAGCTTCCATGCACTATTGTCTTTCCTTTTCCTAGCCAATCTCTTTACCATGTATCCTCGTACGGCGGTGTCTAGTGAACGTCTGCAGGAAATTATGGACATGCCGATTTCTATCAATCCAAATGAAGATGGCGTGACAGAAACCGAGACTAAGGGATATTTGGAGTTTGACAATGTGACCTTTGCCTATCCTGGTGAAACTGAAAGTCCTGTCCTACACAATATTTCTTTCAAGGCAAAACCTGGTGAAACCATTGCCTTTATTGGGTCTACGGGTTCAGGAAAATCATCACTTGTACAGTTGATTCCACGCTTTTATGATGTAACACTTGGACGCATTCTTGTGGATGGTGTGGATGTCCGTGACTACAATCTTAAGGCGCTTCGTCGTAAGATTGGTTTTATTCCACAAAAAGCTCTGCTCTTTACTGGAACGATCGGTGAAAATATTCGTTATGG
>OGIV01000854.1_pt1 | contig 20438 bp, 23 predicted proteins | sample 1571861 | NCBI WGS metagenome assembly OGIV01 (sample SAMEA2582099, study PRJEB24529) | metagenome | biome: Human gut stool | place: China | collected 2011 | reverse complement strand
GCTAAAGCGGTTTTCAAAGCAATGGGAATGCTATTAGAAACAGTGTTACCAACCTCAGACAAGCAATAATAAAAACGTTCTTCCTCAATATGTATCTTCTTTCTTAGAAAGTTCAACATATATTTATTAGCCTGATGAAAAACGTACAGATCTATATCATCTTTAGCTAAACTGTTCTTAGACAACACATCGTCAATAAGAGGAGGAACATTATCCAATGTGAAGGTAAATATCTCAGCCCCATTCATGTATAAATAATCAGATGAAACAGGATTATTATTCTCATCGAACGACAAATCGCACCGCTTTTCAGGAATACGCATTCCACCAGACCGCACTATCAAATTATCGGCTCCGCTACCATCCGTCCCCAAACTAAAATCACCGATTTCCGAAATCCCATTTGTACTGATCACAGTAGCCGATGCGGCATCGCCAAAAATAGTTCTATTACCTTTATCTTTGGGATGAAGATGTTTATTATATGTTTCGCCTGTTAACAAAAGGACTGAGTTTGCAACACCACATGATATCAAACCTTTCGCCAAAGACAGACCATAGACATATCCTGAACAGCCCAAATTGAAATCAAGTGCACCGATATTACGACGCAAACCTAATTTATCTTGAATAATACAGGCAGATGTAGGTAAAAAATAATCTGGACTCTGAGTACAAAATAGAACATAATCTATTTCATCCCGAGCAACTTCACCTTTGGCAAAAAGCCGTTCTGCTGCCTTTATTGCCAAATCGGAGGCCGTCTCATTTTTTGAAGCGACATGTCTCTTATTTACGCCCACCTTCCGAGCAATCTTTTCAACACTCCACTCAGGAAAATCTGTAACGATATCTTCATTGCTCACAACATCGGCAGGAAGATAATAATCTATTTGTTTTATATATGCTTTTCTTACCATTACAATTTCTACAATAATGTATATCCGCCGTCTATCAGAAGGTTAGTACCCGTCACCCAAGAGCTGGCATCAGAAAGTAAATAAACCACAGCATAGGCCACTTCTTCCGGTTTACCATATCTACCCAGAGGATAACGTTTGGCATCCTCGGACAATTGATCGTCTGTGATTACACCATCCTCATAAATATTCGTATCGATCATCCCGGGATTGACACTGTTTACACGTATACGTTTAGAAGATAACTCAAGAGCCATACCTTTTAAGAAGCCATTAATTGCTCCTTTAGATCCGGAATACAGACAACCGCCAACCGAGGAAACATAAACCCCGGATATAGAAGAAATGAAAACAATAGAGGCATTCTTATTGATTTTTTTTCGTCTGACTAACTTTTGAGACAGAAGAACAGGAGCCTTATAATTCACATCCATGATAGCACTTATATCTTCCGAAGAAATAAATTGAAAAGGCTTTGGAATAGTAAAACCTGCACATTGGACAACACCATCAAGCTTTCCTTCAAGAGAGTCAACCAAATTGCCGATTTGGTCGGCAGAAGACAAATCTGCAGTTAAAGCGGTATGATGATTGCACTGGTCCAAGAATGATAATGTTTCCAACAAGCGCTTTTCGTCACGTCCTGTAAGATGCAGGTGTGCTCCCATACGGGAACATTCTATTGCTATGGCACGTCCAATCCCAGAAGAAGCTCCTGTTATAAGAATGCTCTTATTTTCCAATGAAAAAGGAGAATACATACTTACTGGCGGCTACGTACAATGTTATATAAATCCTGAATTGTTTCAGACAACTTAATGTCATCACCTTTTATACGAATACCATATTCTTCGTCTACCATCGCTATAATAGATAATGACATCAAAGATGACCACTCATCCAATGATTTGAAACAAGTATCGCCCGTAAAATCATTCACGTCAGTTTCATCAAACTGCTCCGAGAATTTCAAAATAAAATCATTTAAATCCATATTACATTTAATATATTATATACTTTTAATCCTTTATGTTAATACTCTACTTTCAAAGCCGGACTTCCAACATAGGTAAACCCGTCCTTTGTCTTCTTTATAATCAAGCTGTTAGCTCCAACGACTGTATTATTTCCAATAACAATCTGCTGAAGGACAACAGATGAAACACCAAAGAAATTACAATTACCTATTTTTACCTCACCCGATATTTTGGTAGCGGGCATCAATGAATTGAAGTCTCCCAATACTGAATCATGCCCAACAGTAACTCCAACGTTCAATACATTAAAATTACCGAAGTGTACATTACAACTTAGCCAACAGTTCGAACAGATCAAATTTCCTTTACCCAAAGTAATGTTTTCTTTATCCAACAATAGAACATCCGGAGCTATGATATTGGGAAAATCGATTAAAGGATTGGTGATTGAGGATACCAAGACAGATACCACCTGGGGATTACCAATAGCAATCACTACAGAAAGCATTTCGGAATATTGATTTAACTCTTGTAATCCTCCCAGAATTTTTCCATATCCTGTTTCATAACCGGTGATTTTTCCATCGTCAAAAAAACCAACCAAATCCCAAGTAGGGGTTATATTGTTTATGTGTCTCAACATGCAAGCCACTTCACGGCCAAACCCACCGGCACCATAAACTGCTATCTTTTTCATAAATACTAATTATTACCAGTGAAAGGCTCCATCGTAACAGAAGTATCAGAACTGATACCCTCACGCACAAAAACCTTTTTAATGGTCAGAACAAAAATTTTCAAATCAAGTAAAAACGAACAATGATCTACGTACCACACATCCAACTCAAACTTCCTTGTCCATGAAATAGCATTACGCCCATTTACCTGAGCCCAACCGGTTATCCCGGGACGGACTTCATGCCGACGAGCCTGTTCTTTATTGTATAAAAGAAGATATTGAGGTAACAACGGACGGGGACCAATAAAGGACATATCACCCTTCAAAACATTAATCAACTGTGGAAGCTCGTCAATCGAAGTAGAACGAACAAATTTACCAACCTTCGTTAATCGTTTATCATCCGGAAGTAAGTTTCCTTCTGCATCACGTTCATCTGTCATAGTTTTAAATTTGATGACTTTAAAGATTTTACCATGCCTTCCGGGCCTCTCCTGAAGAAAAAAAAGACATTTTCCATTATTAGCAAAACACAAAATAATGGCTATAATAAGCAACAGAGGAGCAAGAACAATTAGCACACAAAAAGCAACAAAGAAATCCACTAACCTCTTTGTAAAATTATAATACGTATTCATTCTAATGATTGATATTCTTTTAATAACGCTTCCCAAACTTTATTTTGTTCATATCGGCTTACAACCATGGGACGAGCCTGCTTTGCCATACTCAACACTTCCCTATCCTTATGTTCATAAAACCATTTCATTGTTTCATACAATAATGTTTCATCTTTAGGTTTTATTATTTTTCCATTAACTCCATCTTCTATTATTTCATTACAGCCACTAATATCCGTCACTATAGCTGGAAGTCCCATTGCCCCAGCTTGAAGAACTACATTAGGAAACCCTTCTCGATAACTCGGGAAAGTAAGGACATCTGCAGCTGCAAAACAAGGGCGTACATCTTCTTGAAAACCCACAAAGGAAATAGCCTCATGATTATGTATTAATTGATAAGTATTTTCTTCTAGTGGATCTAATTTAGAATCAAATGAACCAACAAGCAACAAACGAATTCCAGAATATCGTTGATATAATCTAACAAAAGCATGAATTAATTCATTTATACCTTTATCTTTCACTAAACGGCCGACAAAAATATATGTAAATGAATCACTCATAAAAATATCAGCACTCAATATGACACCACGAGATCGCTGGAAATATTCTATATCAATACCATTAATATTACCATTAAGAATTACATGCAAAGTTTTATTGGTAATTTTTTCTGCTAACAAAGTTCGCTTTACTCCCTCACCTTCAGGTATCACTTTCGTTGCACACCAACATGTAATTCTTTCCATAATCATAAGTACATAACGCAATGTCCCAGTGGTTGTTTCGAACCTTAAACCAGTTACGGTATAAATACGATTTGGTACCCTTGTAATCCAGGCTGCTATCATTGATAGCAAACTTGCCTTTGGCGTATTAGTGTGAACAATATAAGGACGTTCTTTAATAAATAGCGCAATTAATATTATTAAAGATTGAATATCGAAAAATAAATTAATTTCGCGTTTCATTGGTACATCAATGACCCTTACACCTTCTCTCAATGCTACGGAAGTCAAATACTTATTACCAGACGCTACTCCAACAACATCATAATAATGATTAAAAAAATTCAGTTGTCCTTTTAACAATCCAAATAAACTATCTGAGATAGTTGTGATTCGAAGCAATTTACGTTTCATTATATGTAAGCACTCACTGTACGTCTATAATGCCCTAAGAGATATTACAGCACACATTGAGCTATCTTATTGATTAAACTTTAAGTTATTTTGTAATATTTACAGGTAAAAGTGACGCATAATCCGTCCCGCCACCGATGGTATCGCTCCATTAGCCATCAAGGCTTCACTTGTGCGGGCAGAGAGCATGTTAAATCCCTTTTCAGACTGACAAATAAGTCATTATAAGAATCAACCATCTTCTTTATGTCATACATCTGAGCGCGTTCCCAACATTTATCTGCTATCTGTTTATAAAAATCCTTATCTTCTGCAAGCCTTTTAATAATAGAAGCGAGTTCTTTGTCATCTCCATGTGGGAAAAGTAGTCCATATCCGCTTACGACCTCCCTTAAACCGTCAACATCACTTGCGATGAATGGCTTGCCGACAGACATCCCCTCCACGTTTGACAGAGAAAGACCTTCAAAATGTGAAGACATCACTACTATATCTGCTGACTGTAAGACTTCAGGTATGTCAGCTCTTATTCCCATAAGCTTAACAGTTGATTCAAGATTGAGTTCTTTAATCAAACACTCTAACTCTGGACGGCGTTCTCCATTTCCAACAAGCCATAATTCAAATCTATTTTCGTCAAGATGACTGAATGATTTGATGAGCGTATCTTGATCCTTTTGATACCTAAATCCAGCCACCATCACAACAGTCGTTTTCTCACTTCGTATGTATTCAAGAGGCTTTGCGTCATAGAATTTTTGTACATCTACGCCATTGTAAATAGTACATACGTTTTTCAACGAAGGATGAAACGCCTTAAGGTTTTCCTCTGCTTGATTGGATATACAAATCACTTTGCTATATCGTTTATACATCCATCTGTCGATAGGAGCATACCACTTCCAATTGCGTCTGCGATTGGAAGTGGTATGCTCGGTGGTGACGAGCAGCACCGAGCATACCATGCTGCCTATGGCAGCAAATAGCTGTGGAGCAGTGTTATGTGTATGTACTATATCATAGTTTCTCATCATCTTTACCAACTTGAGAATCCCAAGGGGATTATAGACATTACAGTTTTTACTGAAGCTATAGACCTTAATGCCAGCCTCTTCGAGAGATTTCTTGAAATGTGTTTCCACTCCATCGAAAGCCAGCACATCCACTTCATGCCCCTTGTCTCGCAGCAATGGAGATATTTCAGAAATGAGTTTCTCCGCTCCACCTATTTGAAGGGAAGTTATTACCTGTAGTATCTTCATAATCAGTCTTCTATAAGTCTGACATATGAGTTAATAAAATTATCTTTATCAAATAATGTTTCAGCAATTTGTCTGCTATTTATACCCATTTCAATAATTTGGTTTTGTGTTAGCTGAAAGAATTTACAAAAAGCGTCACACATGGAATTTACATCTGTTGGGGCAAACAGGAAACCATTAACCCCATCATGTACCATTATGTGGTTGTCACTCACATCACTACACAAAACAGCCTTTCCACAACATATATATTCTGAAATGGAATTTGAAAATCCTTCGTATAAAGATGGTAAGCACATTGCATGGAACTGATTCATATAATCAGCGACGTTACTCACAGCTTCCTTTACTTTAAACACATCTGCAATATGATACTCTTCAATCAATTGATGTATGTGAATAGAGCCTTTTATGAATTCTCCCTCTTTCTTATCACCATACCAATATACGCAAAATTGCCTATCTGAAAAAGTCTTTAATTTTGAGAGCATAAAACAGAATCTCTCGTAGTTCTTTTGAGGAAAAAGTCGTGCAAATACACCTATTTTGATAACTTCAGTGCTTTTAGGAACAGGCTTTACCGAATACTCTTCTACATCTGTATAGTTTGTGATTGTTGTTATACGGTCTTTCCATTTTTTATTTAGTCCTTTAAGATATTTTGCCTGTGTGTGACTATTTGGGACAACATGGTCAGCCCTGTTGTATAGTATGTTGTAATTGATTATCTCGCGAAAGCTAGGAACTATCGTCGTATTTCTTTCACTCACAATAATCTTAGGCTTTCTTGTTATAAAAAGGGGGAGCAACAATATGAAATTTGGCACAGACCTATAACTGATGATACAATCAGTCTTATGTGTAAAAAAGAATTTTGAGATAATCAATTGCTTAATGATATTGTTCTTCCCATCAACATTGAGGAGAATTCTCTTTATTCTTTTATCTAGGACATAATGGTCTGGAATGTTGTTGTATGTTACAATAGTAACATCATAACCCTTTTCTGCCAAAAGGTTTGAGAGAATTGTCAACTGGTGCTCAGCTCCCCCTCCTGTTAGGTTCGAGGTAAAGCAAGTAATTCTTTTCATTTCTCTTGCCTTTCAATCTTTACTACTTTACCTGAATGAGTTGTACGTTTTTCCTCTGGTGGTAACTCCATATATGATTCATAAAGTCGTGTTAAATATTTGTCATACTCTACAAAACCTTGGAAATATGAATCCTCAAACGAATAATATGAATTGTTTCCATACCATTCCGTTGGTATAATTTCTTTTTCTTTCCAACGTCCATAAAGATTCCCTAAATAATTACCTGGTGAAAGTGCGTGAGCTTTTCTCTCAATATAATTATATATCGTTTTTTTAGAAAAAGGTATAAAGAATCTAATTATTCTCTTAATAAACTCTTTTTTCTTACTATCATTAGCTGCACGTGTATATATTCTCGCATATTTATCAACAAGCCACAACAGGTTCTTAACATCGTGATTGTGAGGATCACAGCTGTCGAGAGGGAATATATCGATATTTAATCCAAAGAAATCTTGTATTTTGCCGTAATACTGATTATTTTGACACTTGGTTGTTGTATCTTCTATTTTATAAAATGGTAGTGTTATGTTCCTTGAATTATAAATTGTACGGCATTTATATTTAGAAGGCAAATCCCGTTCAAATATTTCAATAAGAGTATCAAAATATTTTCTCGGCACCCCAAAATCCATATCATCATCCCAAGGTATGAAACCTTTATGACGAATAGCCCCCAACATGGTTCCTCCTAACATATAATATGGAATATTGTTTTTTCTACAGACTGCATCAAATGCTTTTGCTATTTCAAGTAAATGATGATGCAGTTCTTCAAATGTCAATTCCTTTATAACCTTTATCATTTTATCTCTTTACTATTTAAAGTTATAGCCACCATTCACCTCTATCAAACTGCCATTTATAAAAGGATTGTCTATGCAAAATCTGAATGCATCAACAATCTCATCAATAGTAGCAAAACGGTGAATAGCTGTCTTCTTATATATGTTTTGTTTAATCTCTTCCGGTTTTTCTTTCTGCCATGGTGTCTCCACAAACCCAGGGACAATGGTATTTACCGTTGTTCCTGTTCCCTCAAACTCCTTCACAAGATTCTTACAAAGGGCATGAACAGTCGATTTGATGACACCATAAGCCAAGACCATTACATGGGGATGTACACCCATCTGCGAGCCTGTGAAAAGGATACGACTGCCATCGGGAATGATAGGGAACAACTATCGACACATAATATAATGCGAATTGACAGTTACTTCCATCATCATATCCCAATCCTTATCGGTATATTCAGTAAATGACTTACGTATGCTCATACCTGCATTGCAATGCAAACAATCCAAATGATCTGTCTTGCTTTTCACATAATTGATGAACCTATACACTTCCTCACGATTCGTCTGATCGGTTTTGATAGCTTTGAAGTTCGCAACATGTTCTGTGAAATCTGGACCAATGTATGTTGCAAAAACATAATATCCTTTGCTAACTAACATCTTGGCAACACCTAAACCCATTCCAAAAGTGCCTCCTGTTACAACTGCGTATTTCATGCGGCTCTCCTTTCTGCAAACGATTCGCTCTTTAATTGTAAAACAATATGGTAGAAGTAAAAAATTTCTATTTCACTTGTGCAGTTGGGTGTGGGAGGGGTAATCGTTCTGATTTCATACGATTCAATTTATATTCATAACTGTGTCTTCCCTCTTCTCTAAAGTCAGCTTTATAGCGTGCGAGCACTTGCTTGAAGATTTCCTCATACTGAGGGATGAATAAATCATCCTTTGCTTCGAGATGTTCAATAATCTCGTTTGCCAATGCTTCTGTAACAGAAAGGTCTGTCTTCCCATTATTGAAACTCGTGCCCCTGATAGAACCAGGGGAAACATTTAGTATGCGATTAGTGCTTCCGCCCTTCTCAAGCTCGACATTCAGACTCTCAATAAAAATCTTGAGTGCAGCCTTTGTCGCACCATAAACGGCAAAGAAAGGTGAAGACATAAAGCCAGCAATGCTTACCATTACGCCACAACGAAAATCCTCTTTTCCTACGAGCTTGTCCATGAAATGATGGATGATTCTTATTGGAGCCACAGCATTCACGCTAAAAGAACTTGTTATGTGCTGCTCAGCAATATCCTTGAAGAGGCTCGGCTTTCCAAATCCAGCTGTTATCATAAGGGTATCTACATCTTTAAAGCTATCAAATATTGAGTAATCTTCAGTAATAAGGTCAAACTGTATGCTCTCAAATTTTTGATTCAAATATTGCTCTGCAATAAGGGCTTTATCAACAATATAGACCCTTTCGCAATCTTCACGATTTGACAATTGGGTTGCAATAGACAAGCCAATGCCATTTGCACCTCCAACAATTAATGCTTTTCTCATATTTCATTAAAATTATCTTTCTTATTGAATTTCTCTATTACCTCAGCTATAGCAATACTCTCTCTCCGACGGAGTTTGTATGAACTCTTGCGATGATTCACAATCATTGACATAAACTCCTGTATCTCATAGCGGAGTCCTTCACCATCATAGCTGTAGAAATACTTCTTGTTCTTTGTCTGGTCTTCATATCGAATCTCAAAGAAGTCAGTTAGCCACCATGGAGCAGGAACATATACATAACCCTTCGTGCCAGAGATAATCATATTACCCTCAGTCTTCACTCCAATACCCAAAGTCATTGAAGCAGTTGCGTGTGGATAGCAGATGTTTGCCTTTGTATATATATCAACTCCATTCTCTACTTTTGAGTAAAAGTCCACCTTGGTATAGTTCTTTCCTAACAGCTTCACGATAGCCATCATGTTAAGCGGGGCATGCTCGTTCATCGCTCCACCTGCCAGAGAAGCATCGAGTTCACGAGTGGGAGCGTCAACCATCTTTGAGAGTGATGTCTTTACATCTACCACATCACCAATCACTCCACTCTTTACCAACGTCACAAGATGATTGAACGACGGACTGAAGGCGGTCTTGCTGGCCTCCAAGAGGACAATGTCGTGAGCCTCGGCATACTCATAAAGCTCGCGAGCCTGTTCAGAATTGAGCATAAAAGGTATCTCACAGAGCACGTGTTTGCCAGCATAAAGAGACTTTTTGGTGTAATCATAGTGGGTAAGATGGGGCGATGCCACATAAACAGCATCCACTTCCTCAAGAAAATCCTCAAAACTATCCGAAAATGGCTTTACACCAAATAATTTTCCAAAAGCAACAGCATTTTCCTTGTTGGGGTCGAAAACAGCTGTTACATTTGCACTACTGACCACCTTACTTTCAGGAACAAAACGTTTAGCTATTCTTCCTGAGCCAACAATACCAATGCGGTACACCTCTTCTGTCTGCTCTCGAAGCATAGTAGAAGAGATGCCTTCGGTACGAGGAAGATAAACAACCTTGCAATATTCGCTGAGATAGTCGAACTTACCTTTCCAATCAGATCCGATGGCGAATATATCAATATCATATCCCTGGATATCATCAATCTTCTGACCAAGATAATCTTCAATAATTACCTCATCAGCATAGCCTGTCACCTTGACTGCCTCAACGCGCTCTAAAACGTTATTGCGCACATTGAGTTTCCCTCTACCTCTGTCGAAGCTATCGCTGGTGACACCAACAATAAGGTAGTCGCCAAGTTCTTTTGCTCGACGAAGAATGTTAATATGACCCTCGTGCAGAAGGTCGTATGTGCCGTATGTTATTACTCTTGTCATTTCCTATATTACCAATTGTTGATACAGGATATCAAATTTACTAAAAAACCCTCCTTAAAATGGCTAAGCAAAATCGCTACATTTTGCTCGCCATTAATTAGATGCAACAGCAATGTTATTATACAACACAAGAAAGCGACAGTCAGTACCGACTTGTTTTTACTCTCTTTATACAAACTTACCGCTGCCACATAATTTATAAACAACAATACATGAAATAAACGTTGAACTTGGGGTGTATATATAGCAATAACTATAAGCAAAAGCGAAATAATATTTATACTAAACAATTTATTAAACAACAAAACAGACATTTCATATTGTGGATACTTAAATCTATTGAAAGAGAAGTGTTCAAAAGACTTTATACTCTTTTTTGCAATAAAATAAGATTTTATATAGATAAAGTACCCTAAGCTCAATACAAAAAAATATCTAATAGTCAAACCAATCAAACCAAATATATTTGACTCTCCTGTCAGTTGAAACTTATCATTAAGAGTATCTGGAATAGGGAGAAAAGCGATTATTTTGTATAATAATCTTGTTTGAGCAGTTACAAAAAGCACTATAAATGCAATTAAAACAACAATAGATAGAATCTTTCTATCTTTTATACAAAGAAGATTGTAAAGTATAAAAAATAAACATGATGTATGAAGAGTAGTCGCTATTACGACCAAACTAGAATACATTAGATAATCCCACTTCGACTCTCCTCTAATCAAATAAGGCAACGCAAAGATAACCACACACATTCCTGCCAGCCATCGAAATAGTTCAGCATCAGCTGTTGCTGGAAAAATCAAGAAGAGAGCTATAACACATGCAATTTTATTTGTAAATACTTTAATGGTTGACCATATAGCAAAAACTTCAAATAAGCAAATAATTGCCCTTGATAAACCATATTTATTACCTAACATGCAAAATAAGAAAAAGGAGGGTTCGTATCCCAACAATTCAAGAATATTGCCAGCACCTACAGTATCATAAGATTTAACATAGACTAAATAATCTTGATCTGAATGCTCAAATGCCAGCAAAAGATAAAGGGTTAACACTAACAAAATGTTGACACCTTTGTTATTGGATGTAAAAGCTAATAATAATACTATTATGATATATACAATTGTCAACTCCATTTCAAACCTTCGCTGAATATTTTTAAGAATACTACATTATATAGAAACGCGAATACTATACTGCCACAAATTAATAGAAGCCAATAAGATGTGCTTAAACCCATAAATTGAATGAGAATATTTTTGGAGATATCTATATAACTCCAATATGTACTTCCCAATATAATTAAGTAACATTATAAAGACGGCTACGAAACATATAAGAAAATAGTTGAGCAAAAAGAACTGCTATCAATAAAGCCCCAATCCAACCTTTATATACAGCCGAGAAGATATCAAAGATTTGTAATACTATGTACAAAATTATCGGAATTAAATAAGGTATGATTTTTTTGATTCTTTTACCTCACTGCTGATACATAAGCCTATAAGACAACATGGAGTACGAGACAAGCAGCTTTATATCGTATTTACTATAGTATTATCTCCTACTGAGCAAACATAAATTATCATAACAATAACAAGTAAAACACCTAAATTTAAATATTTATACGAAGAACTGAGAAGTTTATAGAGTAAAGGAGTAATAATGTATAATGGAATAATACATTCCTATCCCTGGAACTAAAAGGAAAATGTCAACACCCCAATTGCCTAACAATAATATACTTAAAACGACATCTGGCAACTGTGTGCCATCCATTCGCACATGACATAATAAAACCATAATGATGGACATTCCCATCAATAGAGTCCTATACTGACTTAAATTGCCTAAATTATATCGTATTGGTATAATCTTAGATAAGTTCATAATACTATATTTGAGAGTTATTTTTTAAGCAACTCTTTTTTGATAAATTTTTCTTCTGGGATACTCATTAAATATGCCTTCTTCTCCTCTGAGTTTTTAAATTTTCCTTTAGTGTTCAGGTTGTAAAAGTGATTCCTGTTTAGAAAATCGTTAGTAGAACAAATTATTTTTGCAGGATTTCCGCCAACTACACAATTTTTGGGGACGGATTTTGTAACCACACTTCCCGCTGCTATCAAACATCCTTCACCTATTGTTACTCCTGGCATTATATGAGAATTTGCTCCTATATAAACCCAATCGTTAATTGTTACTTTTCCGTATGCATCAAACTCTGGACAAATATTGCGTACTGCTTGACCTCCACCATGCGTGTGTATATAGACATTTCTTGTTATTTGACAATTATTACCTATTGATATCAAATAAGGTTCACTACTCCACTCTCTTGTAGCAATAAAACAATTCTTACCTATTTTTACGCCAATATGTAAAGCATACTTTTCTGGAGACACAAGAAAACGCCAGTATAAGTTAACTAATCTCACAAACAAATTTAACACAATTAACTAAATAATTTATTTAACTCTTCTTCAACTCTTTCTACCATATTCAAAGGAGAAAATTCACCATGATAGCCATAATCAACAAAACCAGTTCCTTCCGTAATGAAATCAATGTTTATATTATTCATATCTTCAAGGACTTGAATTTTATTTCTATCATAAAACTTAGATTTCTGTACATAGTTACAACTCGTTATTAACTTCTTTCCATAAATAACAGCTTCTAAAAAACGAGATGTATAACCTTGTTGATTATTCTGCGTAATATCAAGCATACACCTTGTGTTTACGGAATGATAAAGCATTTCCCTGTATGACATAAAAGTATCAGAATACACTATTCCTGGTAATTCTATTCTCTCTTTTTTTGGCACTTGTGTAAGGTAAAAGAATACTTTAAGACCAGCTTTTGTTAACTGATTATATGCTCTTGACAATAATGGAAGTCGATCTTTTGCTTTTCCTGCAAAAAAAACATCGGACTCAAACTCTTTCTCTCTTGTTATTTCTATTGCAGACTCAAATTCGTCAAAATGTGGGATATTATATTCTTTTGATTCAGCCTCATCATAAGTCATTTCTAAATCAAAAATTGGATTAAAATGCAAATCTGGTCTCATTCTTTGCCCGACTGAAAGAAAGTCCCTGTGTATGTGTACAATTTTACAATCAGGATACTTCTTCTTGAGATAATGTAAATAGCCTAACGGTAGGCTACGACTTATTATTATAAAACATATAGGTAGTTGTACAGAAAAATTATTTTTAAAATATAGCGGATACCAAAGATTCTGAAAAGGCAACTTTATATGTTTTGAAATTTTTTCAGATGTGTGTAAAGCAAAAAGCAACCGTATCCAATAAAGGTGTTTATCCAACGGATATGAAACAACTCTTGCCTGCTCTAAATTTTCCAGATCTTTTGTACAAATTGTATAGTAACCGTCATTGTCTACTCTTAACTTGTTATCAGGTGAATTAAAGATGACATAATTGTATTTATATTCCATATTTTAAAAATTACATTTTGAACTGGCAGGTAGTATTGAACCACATTCCAAAGAAACTACCTATATTGCCAGCTGCCATTTGGGTTATTTTACAAAGGCGTTTATATAGTAGCTATCTTTTGTACATCCTCACCAGCTAACCACATATGCATAAGAATTTTATGTTGATAAACTTTTTCATACTATCCAAGGAGTTTTAAATCATCAAGCATTAACAATACTTAGAGCCAAACTCCTTGATTGTATCGACAATCAAGGTTAAGTCATCGAGCGAGAGGCTTTGATGCATCGGCATGCAAAGAGTGTTGTCGACCGCATAGTCTGCATTAGGACAAGATGCATGAACACCATAGCCTGGGACTCTGTGAAGCGGGAAGTAGCGATAAGTAGTGTAAATTCCGCGGTCGCGCAGGTATTTTGCCAGCTCATCTCGCTTGCCGTTCTTAACCTGAATGTGATAGAAATAATATGACGTAGTACAACCTACTGCTATAGGCAGAGGAAGGTCTAGCCAATTGACATTTTTAAGGTTTTCGTTATAGAACTCGTGAACTTTTGAACGTGCTTCCATAAAGGACGGCAGTCTCTTGAATTGCTCAAGAGCCATGGCTGCTGTCACATCATTCATGATGGCGCGATGGCCGAATGAACTGATGTCGAACTCCCACCACTTCTGAGCTACACTGTTCTCATATCCGCTTTTGGCTTCAAGTCCGAAATAGAGCCACTTCTCAGCTCGCTCTCGTAATTCAGGGTCTCTAAAATGTAAAGCTGCACCATCGCCACAAACAAGAATCTTCATGGCATCAAATGACCACATACCGATGTCTCCGAATGTTCCTAATGCCTTTCCTTTGTAGGAAGAACATACTCCTGCTGCACAATCCTCTATAACCTTCAGATTGTGGGCATCAGCCAATGCCATAATCTCGTCCATCCCGCAGGCAATTCCTCCGAAGTGAAGAAGAAGTATTGCTTTTGTTTTGGATGTAATGCACTTTTCGATGTCTTCAGCACGAGCATTAAGTGTGCGTGGGTCAACATCACAAAGAACCATCTTTGAGCCGTTGGCACAAACTGCATTGCCAGCTCCGACAAAACTGATGGTAGGAAGGATGACCTCATCACCTGGTTTGATGTCGCAAAGGTGCATAGAAGAGAATAACCCTTCGCTACAACAGTTTGTTGTCAGCACTCTATTTGCAGTCGAACCGACGTGTTCAGCCCATTTCTTCTCAAACTCGTTGACGAGTTTACCTTTTCCAATCCAATTGGAATCGAAAACCTCTTTGATGCGGGCTAATTCCTCCCCCCCTAAAGTAGGTTGAAAAACATTAATCATGATAAATAAAATTTAATATTTACATATACCTATGTATTGATTTTGAACATCTTAAAATCTTTATCGATGTCGTAATTCAATCAATTTCTGTAATCTCTTGTACAACATATCTATGGTAATACAGGTAACGAATACAATGGCACATTGCAGGAGTGCCACTCCAATCATATAAGGAGTGTTGAAATAATCGATATTGTCGAACACTCGTTTCCAAAACCATGGATAGACATTTGGATTTTCTGAAATCAAATAAACTGCAAACGCACTTTGAGCAAGTAAGTTGATAATAGTAGATGTGATATTCATCTTGCTAAAGAGTAAGAACAAGCCTAATGCGCCTATAATCGGCAGGATTGCAAACCTTCCAATGAAATGGAGGCCAAAAAGAATCCCGTAATCATCACAAATATGCAATTGCCTACCTCTCCAAAATATTGCATAGCTGAATGAAAACTTTGTTGATAAGATTCGTATTGTCTGGTGTTAGTTTCCACGAACCGTGTCCTCCCCAGTGACTTAATACTATTCCAAACATTGCCAACAAGCGCAACAGTTCTATTCCAGATTGTCTTTGTTGTCCTATTTTATTTCTTTCTGAACTTGTTTATAATAAATGCTAAACTGCTATCTCTTAGGATGTATTGCATGAACAGATATATAACTGAACATACCAATACTTGACATATCAAAGTCATCCACAGAGGGAGTTCTATGAGAGACAGAAGATAGCCACAAGCTAACATTATTATGGAAGAGAAAACGGGTTTAATCAAATCTTTAGTTCTCTCAATCAAAGAGTAGTTATAGACTTTATCACTGATAACACATAGCATAAAATTGCCAGCAAACTCGACTACAACATAGCCTATTGCAATAGCGAACACTCCGTATGGAATCATCAAGACGAGGGATAGTAAGTTGATTGCCAAAAGAATCATCTCATAATACAACCCTATCTGGCTTTTCCATAAAGAGAGATATACTTGTTTATCTACAGATGTTATGATACCTGGAATTCTAAGCAAACAGAACAGACTTAAGAATGGGGCACACGGTAGCCATTTATCTGTTAGGACAATTAAAATCAATGGCTTTGATACAAGCGCCACAAGAAGCAGAACAGGTATCATCACAAATGCCGACATACTGACGGAACGGCGAGCCATCTCCTTAATGTGACTTTTATCGTCTTGTGATCTGGAAAAGACAGGCAATAGGACTGATGATATTGAAGTATTTACTACTTGAGTAACAAGACCAGAGTAAGTATATGCCCGGTCATAATACGCAAGTGTAGCAGGCTTGTAAACCTTTCCTATGGTCATCGTACGGATAGTGTCGCCTCCTGCACTTACAAGATTAGTTCCTAATATCTTAAGGCTGAAAGAGTACAATGCTTTTGCGCTTTGTTTTGAGAATCCAAGCCTCAAACGTATTTCTGGAAGCATATTCATAAATATGACTATTGCCAGAATATTCGACAAGACGTAACAAATAAGTGCCCATACTCCACACCCTAAATAGGCCATAGTTATACCGATGACCGCTGATATAGGAGTGGCAAGCAAACTACGGACAAACATAGTTTGGAACATCATTTTTCTCTGCAATAATCCGCTCTGTATGGAATTGAAGGAGTATAAGAACAATGCTATACCCATTACTCTGATTGGCCACACAAGTTCTTCCATATTGTACCACGAATTAATCACGGGTGCCATAAGAAACAAGCCTACATACAGAATTAATGCCACCAAAAGACTAAGCGTAGTCAATGTGGATACATCTATCTCTGATAGGTCTTTCTTCTGGACGACTGCGGCTGACAGACCACATTGCACAAAGATACCAAGATAGTTGACTATAGCGGTAATAATCGCAAGGCTCGCAAAATCTTCAGGCATAAGAAGACGGGCGAGGATTATCTGAACCAACAAACCTATTCCTTGCACCATTATCCGTTCACCTGATTTCCACAATAATGAACCTATTATTCCATTAGCCTTTGCCATATATCATTAATACAAAGAAACCTCAATATCAAAGGGGGGGGTAAAGCCTTTTAAACATTCGTGTTGTGTGTCTTTCTCGGATAGAATTACTTTGTCCATCGGTATACACCAATCAATACCAAGGCTCTCGTCCTTAATGGAGATGCCTCCATCTGCCTGTGGTGCATAGAAGTTGTCACATTTATACTGGAAGACAGCGGTTTCACTGAGAACAGCAAAGCCATGCGCAAAGCCTCTTGGTACAAAGAACTGGCGATGATTATCTTCCGTCAACTCCACAGCAACGTGATGTCCGTAGGTGGGTGAGCCTTTGCGGATGTCAACGGCTACGTCAAGAACTTTACCTCTGACACAACGGACTAATTTGGATTGAGTGAACGGAGGTAACTGAAAATGAAGGCCTCTCATTACCCCATAGCTGGACATACTTTCGTTGTCCTGTACGAATAGTATTGGTTTACCATATTGGGGTATAGCAACTTTTTCATCAAACTCTCGTTGTGAGAAGGATTCGACGAAATATCCTCTTGAATCCTTAAACACTTTGGGTTCAATGACAACTACGCCTTCAATGGTAGTTTTGATTACGTTCATTACTTTTCAGTATTAATAATGCTTAATCTAACAATGTCTTCATACTTCCCTTCGGCATTGAGAGCCTCATCTTTAAGAATAGCTTCTGCAGAGAATCCTGCGTTCTTAAGCAATTCTACTTCATCGGGATACTTATAGAATACGTACGAATACACCTTATGCATACCATATTCCGTGAAAGCTTTATCAACAAGCATACGAATAGCCATACTCTGGCTATCTGGTGTCCACTCTGTATCTGTACTGGTGAAAATACACAGCTCACAACGCTTGTTGGTGTAGTCCATATCCTTCAGATATACAGTTGCAATAGGATATGCTACGATAGGGAAATCCTCATTCAAGCGTTCCACCATGAACTGCTTATATTTGCCTGTCTTCACAAAATTCTCGTAGAACTCTTTATTTGATTCTTCAGTAATTGTTGCTCGACTGAGACAATGGTTAATCACTCTTTCGTCATTACGCCACTTTACAAGATGAACTCCATCTTGCAATGTGATTGGTCTTAATACTATTTTCATATTTCAATTATTATATTTCATCTTCAAAAGAACGATGACACTTGTCCTCAGTGGGAGTACTTTATCAACTGCACAAATGCTATGCTTCCATTTTTTTAAGTCTTCTCGCAAAATTTGCGATTACTCTTGGAGTTATTTTGATGGATTGATTCATCGTGTTTTGTTTTTATCATGGGTCATAGAGATAGACACTTGATTTATCAGTCCTTATCCCAAAATTTGCTTAACATCTTGGTTTTGATGAGTCTTGAAAGGCAGCACAAAGTGGTTTGTAATCAATGCCTGCACACCGAATGCGGAAGATCTACCTTCATCTCTTTTAAAGTTACAAATTATATCCATATATAGATTTATATTATAATCCTCGTGACACACTAAGCGTCCATTTCTCCTCAAAATTTCTCAAAACCATTATGAAACGAACTGTTGAGAATTTTGAAAACTTAAAAAATATTTTAATTTTACGTTCATTTATTATAATACCCATTGTACCATTCCGCAAACTTACACAGTCCTTCACGCAAAGGGGTCGATGGTTTGAAGTCGAAATCTTGCACCAAGGGTGTTGTGTCCGCGTAAGTGACAGGAACATCACCAGGCTGCATGGGGACGAGTTCCTTGTGTGCCTCAAAGTCGTATTCAGCTGGAAGCACACCAGCGCGAACGAGTTCTTCTTGCAGGATGGTGACAAAATCCAACAGGTTCTCGGGTTGGTTATTGCCTATATTATATATGGTATAGGGAGGAACGGGCAGACCGTCCTCACCTGTTCGTCTTTCGGGAGCGTGTCGCATCACTCTGACTACTCCTTCTACTATGTCATCAACGTAGGTGAAGTCACGCTTGCAGTTGCCGTAGTTGAATATTTTAATGGTCTCACCTTTCACGAGTTTGTTCGTGAAACCGAAGTATGCCATGTCTGGACGACCGGCAGGACCATAGACAGTGAAAAAACGAAGACCTGTAGATGGGATATTATATAGTTTGCTGTAAGCGTGCGCCATCAGTTCGTTGCTTTTCTTGGTGGCAGCATAGAGGCTGACAGGATTGTCCACCTTATCATCGGTGGAATAGGGTATCTTCTTGTTGCTACCATAGACAGAGGAACTGCTGGCATAGACCAAATGTGCTACCTCATGGTGACGGCAGACTTCCAATATGTTGTAGAAACCGATGAGGTTGCTCTCGATATAGCTGTCGGGGTTAGTAATGCTGTAACGTACACCTGCCTGTGCGGCGAGGTTGACTACTACATCTATCTTGTTTTCGGTGAAAACGTTCTCAATGAGTGCTTTGTCGGCGATGCTGCCTTTGAGGAACGTCCAATCCTTAGACAGACTGTCTATTTCCGTCAGACGTTCGTATTTGAGATTGACATCGTAGTAATCAGTAATAGAGTCGATGCCGATAACTTTGATATTGTCAAAGTCTGTTAGTAACCGTTTCACCAGATTGCTGCCGATGAAACCTGCGGCACCTGTGACAAGAATAGTCTTGCCTTTCAAATCTATATTGTATTCCAACATGAAACTAATCCCTTTTAAAAATGTCACGCGTATATACTTTCTCCCTCACGTCGTCCAGGCACGCATCGTAGCGGTTAGCAATGATGGCTTGCGACTGCCGCTTGAAGGCATCGAGGTCGTTGACTACCTTACTACCGAAAAAAGATTCCCCGTCCACCAGGGTGGGCTCGTAGATAATGGTCGTGGCCCCTTTGGCTTTGATGCGCTTCATGATGCCCTGAATGGCCGACTGACGGAAGTTATCGGAGTTGGACTTCATCGTCAAGCGATACACGCCGATAACCACCTCCTTCTCCTTTTCAGCTTCCCAATTCGCACTCTCATGGTAATAGCCGGCCTTGTTCAGCACTTGGTTGGCAATGAAGTCTTTGCGGGTTCTATTTGATTCCACAATGGCAGACATCATGTTTTGGGGAACATCTGCATAGTTGGCCAACAACTGCTTTGTGTCTTTCGGTAGGCAGTAGCCGCCATAGCCGAAGGAGGGGTTGTTGTAGTGGGTGCCGATGCGGGGGTCGAGGCCCACGCCCTCGATGATGGCGCGGCTGTCGAGGCCCTTGACCTCGGCGTAGGTGT
>OGIV01000851.1_pt1 | contig 20457 bp, 18 predicted proteins | sample 1571861 | NCBI WGS metagenome assembly OGIV01 (sample SAMEA2582099, study PRJEB24529) | metagenome | biome: Human gut stool | place: China | collected 2011 | reverse complement strand
GGCGCAAAGAGCCTTATAGGAACATTCAGTATTGAACAAATTTTCGCCATTAAGGGTAAAAAGATAAATATAATCACCATAAATTAGTACATCAATAGTCGGACGCAATGTCAAAACTTATTCATCTGATTCTTTGAATTTCCTTTTGATTTGCATAAACTTATGCTTTGGCAACGTGATAGGGTTTTGCATTGCTATTATTTTAATTGGAACAAATTCATCCTCGTTTTCAAAGTGCCCACTTAATACATAAGCGCTAGCTTTCATCTCTAGTGGGTCAATTTCTTGATTGAGATTAGCAAGTGCGTCGATCAAATTACTGTATTCTGTATTAATAAGGTTGCTTGCTTCATTCAACTTATATATTGTCTTTCCGTTAGCAGAACCATCATAAGCAGATACATCTGAAAACTTATTGTCAAAGCAACCATTTTTCCCAACATAACGAGACTTTATCTCTAGCACAAAATCATCTAGTCTGCCAACTGGGTCAAATTCAATTTCCCTCCCGGTATACACCGTCTCCGCTCTTCTCGATGTTTAGATTTGAAAACTTGAAGAGACCAATTACTGGCAAGACTCGATTTTATAATAATGTCACGAACAACGCTTAACAAAACTGTCCGCCTCTCGTTCTAAAAAGCAGCAAGACTTTTTGCTACCGCCAACAGTTCCTTAAACGAAGTTACAACATCCTCACAGTCGGATTCTGCACCCCAGCTTATTCTTACCGAGTTTTCAATTTTTTCAGTCGGTATGCCCATAGCAGTTAGAACATAGCTAGGTTCATATGACTTGGAATTACAAGCTGATCCGTTAGAAATGCCGCAATATTGCTTAGTAGAAAGCATTAACGCTTCAGATGACACTCCGTTGAAGCAAATATTTAAAGTACTTGGTACGCAGTAATTCTGATCTCCGTTAATTTCGTACTTAACTCCGGATGCGTTAAGTTCTTCTAATAAAGCATTTTTAATTGTTAAGCATTTTTCTTGATTCTGCTTATACTCTGATGCCACCAGTACACACGCAGTACCAAGCCCTACAACCAAAGCAATTGGTATCGTCCCTGGACGAATACCTCGTTCTTGTTGTCCTCCATACATAATTCCTTTTACTGGTGGTAGTTTGTACCGTTTCTTGCGTAAAACCAGTGCTCCAACACCTTGTGGTCCGGATATTTTATGTGCGCTCATTGAAAGCATGTCATATTTAATTGCTTTGAGTTCATCTACCAATTTACCAAAACTCTGTGTCGCATCAATGTGGAAGAATGTTTCTTTATCCGCCAAAAACTCGCCAATCTCTTTTATAGGTTGAATGATACCGGTCTCATTGTTCACATGCATAATACTTACTAGCACGGTATCATCTCTTACTAATTCTATAACCTCTTCAACAGATACTCGTCCATCAGCTTTCGGATTCACATAGGACACCTCGAAACCTTGTTGTTCTAGTGCTTTACAAGTTCCTAAAACAGCTTTGTGTTCTACCGATGTTGTTATTATGTGCTTTTTTCCGTTTTTTTCCGCATACTCCTTTAAACCCTGAATCGCAATATTGTTGCTCTCAGTAGCACCGCTAGTAAAGAATACCTCATCCTTATTGACACCAAGCAAAGACGCTACATCAGCTCTTGCAGTTTCAACTGCCCGTCTTGCATCATCGCCAAAAGTGTGTGTTCTGCTATCTGCATTTCCTGGCGTATTTCTATATATTTTTATCATCTCTTCCAAAACACGCTCATCAATCGGTGCTGTTGAGTTGAAATCTAAATATACTCCCAAAACTACACCTCCAGAACAAGATTTAACAAATCATCCAAGCTTTTGATAAAGTTTGTGCCCGATAGGTATGAAATGCCCCTCTCTAAATGCAACTTAAAATACTTAGAAACAGTTTCATCATCTGTAGGAAGATTTTTCTTTATGCACCAAGCTTTAATCAAAGCCTCATATAATTCGCTATGCTCTCCGCCAAACGTATACCAGGACATTTCAATATTACTATCCGCAATAATAGAAATATCGGTAGGTATCGTATTTTCTTTCAACGAATAGCAAAGCGCCCAACGACATAGCACATTCCAATTTTTTATTCCAGTCTTTCCCTTCAACCTTGAAAGGCGGTCTTTTGACTGATTGGAAAGCTTAATTTGTTTTATTATCATATTAGTCACCTAAAAAATAGCCTTTCTTTATTTTTGAACACTTTAATTCGTCATCATATACCAAGGTAAATTCATCACCGACGGTATCCTTCATAATTTCGTAGTAATGCTTATCAATTTCTGAATCAGTAGACAAGATAATAGTCTGATCACTCGCATTCGGGAAATATGTCTTAATTAAAGCTACACGGTGTACAGAATCCATTCTTGATAACGGCGTATCTATAATTACTGGCAGCTTCTTCTTGGAACAAATTGCTAATGCCCAAAGAAGAGAAATAACCATCAGCTGTTTCTCGCCGGCAGATAAAGATTCTTTAGAAACAATCTGATTATCCGCATTTAGATAAACAAAATCCAGAGTAACAGCATCCATATCAATCCGACTAATCAAGTTCTTTTTGTTAGCCAACTGCTTATAGCATTTTGTCATTGTTTCTGCTAATGTTCCGATTTTTTTCTTTTGTAAACGAATTTTGTATTCAGCCAAGACCTGAGTTGCATGATGTGCGTATTTTAAGATTCTACCATTATCATCATCACTTTCTAAGTTCGACAACATATTTTCGACAAAGCGATTATACTCCGAAGTTGCTCGCCTAACATCGCCATTTAATCCAGTGCGCTGTTTTTGGGCTATCTCTAAAGCGGCCTCGTGTTCGATTATCTCTTGTTCAAGAGTTTTGATTTTTTTGTAGATCTTAGACAAAGCTTTTTCATCTATATCCACACTTAGGTAGCTGTCGATCTCGTCTATCTTGGCAATTCCTTTTTGGCAAGTTGCCATGTTTTGCAACATATTGCCCTGAGCATTCATTAACCCATTTCTAAGCAACGATGTTAATTGATAAAAGCTCTGATCCGAAATATCAAATACAATTTCTGTACTTTCCTCAGCAGCTTTATTTTCCACATAGGAAATAAAGTCCCTAACACTGTTGCTATCCCCGCCGTTGCTATATGTTGCAAACATAGAGTGAATCTTATCAACTGTGTAGCCAAGCAACTTTGTCTCATGCTCTTTGGCAGCTTGAACACTTATATCTTCAAGTAAATCTTTTACCAGCAAAAGTGGTAATTCGCTTGCTGCCACTCCAATTAAAGTTTCTTTTCCTTGTTCAACTTTTGCTACAAGTGCTGTTCTTTCGGTAAACAAATCTTGTCTCTGAACAACAATGACTCCACCTTTTGAAGTGTAATCAACATTTGCCTTTTCTAATTTTTTTCTGGCCTCTTCAATTTGTGCTGAAGTTTCGGCAATATGATCATCAATGATTTGCAGTGCAACTTCAGTCTGGTTTTTTCGTTCTCGAAGTATTTCCAATTCTTTTGTATAGACTTTATCATTAGATCTTTTTCCAACTCTATTTACAATTCGAGAAATATCATTATCCAAAAGATCCAAAACAGATATTCCTAGAAGAGTCTTAATTGACTCTTTCATCTGAGCGTTGGTATTTTCTACTGCCAATTCGGCAATTTTTTCTCCATCAAAGAAGAAAAAGCTGGACAATCCACTAGGGAGGATATTTTCAATAAACATCGCCCAGTTATCTGTTAAAAATGTATTGTCTTGTCCATCTTTTTTCACCTGAATTGTTTCTCGGGTTCTTTGTACGTTTCCAAACCAAGAACGCCTAATTAGGTATCTCTCATCTGTCTCATTTTCAAGCTTAAACTCTAACTCAACATATGTTTCCAAGCTGCCATCAGCAGTGTTAACAAATGCTTTAAGATACTGTCCGTAACTTGAATATTTGCTTTCACTATACGCAAATGAATTTGCACCATACAAAGCAAGTAAGACTCCTTCCAAGAAAGTTGTCTTGCCTCTACCGTTCATGCCTCCGATTAGAGCAACAGGCTTTGAAGATTCAAATTCAAACACATTATTTCCGGCATACACGCCGAAATTATGGAATGTTAGTTTTGTTATTATCATTAGAATTCTTCTCCTGCGATTGCGGACTATTCTTCTGAAACTTCTCCTTCAAACTCTTCAGACTCACTTTGAATATGAGCAAAGAATTTATCATTGAATTTTCCGCCTAATTCTTTTTTTCTAGCAATACGATCTTCGTAATACCTTGTTGCATCTTCTTCATTCATATAAAATGTATGAGAAATGCACTTTTCTAAATCATCCAAAATACCTTTTCGTTGATTAAGGCTATTTGACTGATTTTCTATATCAATCATGCTATATAGCATTTCAAAGGTCAGCTCTTCTTCTGGGAACAAATCTTCACAAACCGACTTTAGTACATCCCATTCATCTTTTCTGAAAGCTTCTGAGCCTACCCATTCTGTATCCAAAAACTTTTTCCCTGTCACACCTTCAAAAATGGCTGGCAAAGAATCATCAAATTCGTGTTTGTCAAAGACCCATATACGACGAATTGCTCGCAATTCCTCCATTGTAATCAGAGAAACATCATCAAAGCCTTCTGGTCCTTCTTGCTTGATTTCTTCTTGCATACGAAGCAACCTCTCTAACCAAGCCTCACGAACTTCCTTTTTGTAAGGTCCATGGTGTAAACGACCAAAACTTCCTTGAAGGAAGCCACCCAATTTTCTAAAGCTTCGCCTTTCTCGGTCTTGTTCTTCATCGCCAAATTCATTTCGAAACTCAAGTAAAGGGGTCATCCAGGCTTTCTCTTCGTCATTTGCTATCATTGCTTCCATAGATTTATCTTTTTCTACCATTGTACAAACCCAACAGCCAAATCTGCTTCTACCGCAACTTGGTAAATCTTTTTCTACCATCATCGGGCATTCATTGTCTGTCGTTGCACCTTTATACAAAGTAAGCAATTCTTGATTAGAGTATCCCCATGGATTTTTATATTGCATAAGGAATACCCACACATCATCATCTGTCCACTCAGCCAGTGGTGTAAACACAAGTTCGTTTATCATTGTGGAATTCGGACTCAACAACTCTCTAACTCGTTTCTTTTCATAATTTGACATAGTCTTAGCACGATTAGCACTTTCCGCTTTTCGTGTGCCTAAAACCATAATTATTTCACCATGTTCAGCAATCTTATCTTTAACGAATTTATTTACAGGTTGTATTTTCAGCCTATCAGTACACCATCTAAATTTTTTTCTTGGAAATGGGTAGCCTCGACCTAAAAGATTAACCCAAAATGTATTGTCATACTCTGGGGTTAATCTATGTGGTACGAAAGGCAATCCTTGTTCAATTGCTGCGTCTTCCATTTTTTTTAAAGACTGTATTGCCCATTGTGCAACCACAGGAGATTCAACAAGAGTATCCGTATTTATAATATGAATTGTTTTTTTCCTATCTTCAACTGGAAGTCCTTGAATTGCTAGCCATACAAGCTGAAGTGTAGCTGTGCTGTCTTTACCACCTGAGTAACCAATAATCCAAGGAATATCATCGACTTGGTAGAGGTCCCGGACAGTCTGCATCAATTTATTTATATCTTCTCTATTTATCAACATTTAAAATCAGCCGCCCATTCATTTATTTATACTCTGCAAAAATTTCTTTTCACGAATTGATTCATCATAATCAAGCGGAATATTCAAACTACTTTTAATAACATTCGCCGTCATGATAATTGCCGCATTATTGTTTATCATTCTTCCATTTGCACGGATGGTTCTCAAATTCCACGACGGAGCACTTCGTCTCCAATCAATCTCTCGTAGCAAACGCAAACGATCAGCCATATTTTCGTCTCGGTGAGTAAAGAAATAGTTTCCTATTCGTCCCAATGATTGTATGACTACGGCTTGCGTAATGATATAGTTTTCTCGCAAATCAACTTTGCTAATTTCCTTGCTTTGAAGTTCATTCCACTGCGTCATATTATCCGCTACTAACATCCAAAACTCGGTCAAGAATTCTTGTGCATCTTCAGAATTGTCTTTTTGAATTATTCTTTTGTTTGCAGAGTAAAAAGTATTCAAAGTGAACAAATTTGAAGAGTATTTCCCTAAAATGTCCCTTTCCTTATCTGTATAAGTATTGATAAATGGAACTTTAGAAATAACCTCTCGTGTAATTACTGCCAGATCATCACGAGAATCATACAATTCTGCAATAGAGTTTGATGTTTTTACGGCATGTTTATTTAGATCTGTAAAAATCTGTTGGCTTCTCTCTAATCCTTTATCTTCAAAAAATACTACAGAAATAGTTTCGTCCCCAAGTGATTCATCATTTGATAATGCTTCCAGAATAGCTGCTTTTCTATGCTGTCCATCGTTAATCAAAAAAATAGCATCCATGGAAACTTCCAAAACACCAATATCGGCGTTCTCTTTCGTAGAGATAAACTTGAAATCCCCATCAATAGATGCTGCCAGAGCAGAAAACACATAATCATCACGGTTATCCAAAATATATTTGCTGATAACTGGTATTCTTGTTGCATTTAATCGTCGTTGTGCCCTGTATTCAGGCAAAACATATTCATCATCCGAAGGAAATAACCTCGGAAGCATCTTTAATGGAACCATTCCTATATAATATTTTCGTTTAGCTTGGATTCCTTTAACCACAGGAAAACGATATACAAAGTCCATAACAACCTCCCACACATAGCAAAACGCTATACTTAAGTATACTACTTAAGTATAGCGTTTTATTTGCGTTTTGTCAATGAATTATGTGCCTACCAATGGTTTTTACTCATTTGGAAACATTGACTTATAAAGCTCCCAAAACGCCTTATCATGAATATATTTAGGCTTAGAATTTCCTATTTTCACAATACTGTAGTGCTTATTGAGTCCCTTAATATCATTATACAAACTTTGGCTATCAGAACTCTTAGCTTCTACCTGAAAGACAAATTCAACGTCAGAGCTTTTTAAATCGGCTACATTATGAACGACCCATGTCAGAATATACTTTGAATAGTCATCTTCACCTGCGCCAAAATGCTTTAGGAACTGCGTAGACAGTATGGTACCAACTCCAAACTCTCTTCCTTCTTTGAGTATTTTTTTCAATGCAGGGAATCCTTCGCTCATAAAGTTATCTGCTTCATCTACCAGAATCAACTTGGTAATTTGGCGATATTTATTATTGATCTTACTTGAACCAGCTGCCTGCATTTGCGAATAGAACAAATCCAAAGTAATCGCTACGATTAGACTTTGAATATCAGCATCATATCCCGACAAATCAATTACAACAACACCTTTCAATAAATCGAAAAGCGATTGTGTCTTGCTTGCGGTACCTTCAAAAATCTGGAACTGATAAAGCTTATCCATGGCTGCTGCCAACGAGTCATTCTTCTTTATATCATCGTTGTTATCATACAAGCTGTAAACCATATCAAAGGTTGGAGGAGTATTGTCCCATGTTGCCGGATTTGCCGGCATAATTCCTCGTGCAGCATAAGCATCAATAATACATTGAAATAGAGTATTCTGCTGCTTAGGTCCTAATGAGTACACCTTTGACAAGGTATCTTTAAAGGCATTTGCAGTATGTGTAGGAAGCAACGGCTTAAATACCTTTGATTTTATAAGTGACAAAGGATTAAACGGAAGATGATATGGTTTTAATACCTTCGCATCTGTTGCCTTGATAAAGTCTTCTTTACTTTCGTTGTAATCTCCTTTGTAATCGAAAATTAGGATACCGATATCGTCACTTTCAAAGTTATCTTTTCGCTTCTGGTACAACTGCGTAATCATAGATTTCGTGAACTGTGTTTTACCAGTTCCCATAGTGCCAATTATACCAGTATTCGTATGAAAGATCTGTTCTGTATCATTTGGGCACCAATAAAGTGGTTCTCCATTGGTAATGTCTGTTCCAAACAACACCTGCATTCCTTCTTTAGATTCAACAATGGTATCTCTCGGTTCTGCTGCTTCTTCGTTTTTATTAGAGTCCTCTGATTCAGTCTGCTTATTGTCAGTACCATACTGTACAGGTTCCTTAGCAACCTTACTAACACTATCAATTTTCACTTCACTAACTGGAATGTAAGTAATATTACTTGAAATTTCACCAGCATCTCCAGTTACATCTTCCAGAATATGCACTGATTCTGATTGATACTCTCTTTTTAATCGTTTAGGCAATTCCTTTGTTGCAAGATCAAGATCCTGTTCAATTTTCTTCGTCGACAAAACCATATAAGAAGATCCCAGCTTTTCAGGCATTTCAAGCAAGCATATTCCTTCATCATCGAGTTCTCCAGACTTGTTTAAAACATTAGTCCCGAAAGAAACAACAGTACCTTTTCCAATAAAGTCATCCATTGCATTAGAAATGGTATATCTCTCATTCAATATATTTTCTCTATATTCATCAAGAACGGCATCCCAATTTTCGTCAGGATAAATTTTATAAAGCTTTAGTTTTTCACAACAAACCAAAATCAATTGCATGAAAAAGTTTCGAGACAATTTACGTTCCAATACATCACGATTTTCATCGGGCCAAAGTGCATCATGAAACCCCTTGTAAGTATTCTTTACTTGTTCCTTTGCCTTATCAATTACGGTTGGCTGATTAAGTCCAATTTTCACTTCAACTGGATGTAGATATATCTTGATGTTATCTTTTGGACCTTCAATACCAACAAGCAAAATATCATCACTTGTTGCTCGTTGTTCAAATCCTAGATTCTTCGCAGAGAGCATGCCATCTTTTGGTGACAAACCTGCACCACCTGATACTCTTAACATTTCCTCCAAAGAAATCGGAACCCATGTAATGTTCGGATGTTTGTAGTAAGCCATGCAAAGCTTTATAGCAGACAAAATACTCATTTTTTCTCTACTGAAGTAGCTATCCGCTGCACCTGTAAGCTTTTTTGCAGTTATTAAGCGAAGCATCCAACCACCGTTAATTGCATTGAACAAACTAATAATACCGTTGATATTATCAATATTTGCTGTAACGCCTTTTTTTTGCAACTGGTCTGAAATGATTTCGTTGTACTGGTTTGATTTTTGCGTAACGGTGATGTCATCATATCCACTAGCAGATGTGTATTGGTCACTATAATGAATAATCATCAATTCATCATCAGTAGCACCTTTCTTTTGGAAGAATGACAAATCGACTTTAGGATCAACAAAAACAACCCAGTTAGAAGACTTGTAAATCTTACCCAGCTGCCCTTCTTGCCCCTGTTCAATTTCTGTGAAAATGCTAAAATTTGGTTCGTATGAGCTTCCAGAAAAAGCAACACGAAACATTGCATTATAATATGCTGCCATGCGAATCAACTGATTATTCTTTGCATCGGTGTACTTCGTTCCAAATCCAGTTTTATACCAATCGGCGTTTAATACTGATGGAGTCCCAGAGGTAATTCCACCTAACGAAATGCCTGTTGTAATTGCATCCATTCTACTTGCACCAGTATCTTCAGAAGATGCCATCTCATAAAATGTCAAATGTGCATACTCGTATTCGGTCTCATCAGGATTTTTATAGAAGCAACGGATTTTACTTGTCATAACTAATGCAAGTTCACTAGCGTCTTCAAGTTCTCTTGCTCCATAGCTATCTTTAATCGCTTGCTTCAATTTGTGCATATCTGCTAACAGTGAAAATTCATTATAACTTCCTTTTTTTGCATAGACTTTCACATCGAAGCTAAGCATATCGTCATAATCAATGCCATCCTTAGCACTCTGAACATAGTACCTAATCAATCCTTGGAAAATCTCTCTACAGTCTCCCATGTTAATCAGATTAACACACAACAAACGATTTTCAATATCATCAAATAAAAAAGAAAAATGTTCTTTATACTGATTGATCTTATCGCATACCAATTTCTGAACAAAATTTCGTGCTCCTAAATATCTCCTATTCAATGCAGGGGAATAATATCTCCATTCAGGGGAATGCTTTTGTTCAATGGCATGGTAAAGGTTCTTATCAGAGTCCTTAACAAAAGGTAGCAAATATAGCGCAGTGAGTTTCTCAACCAAATTTTCTCGAACTTCTCCTACTTGAGACTCATCAAGAAGCTTTAGCTGATACAATACGTTCAAAGGATGAAGAGGACTCATTTCTATCGTCCGTTCATCCGAATTTTTGATAACACACCCGATTAAAAGTGTATGATTATCAACACTGGATAATGATTGCCCTTCCTTCAGCTGTTTGAAGTTGTCTTCTACAGCTGCCACATAATCACTAGCAGCGTTGTACAAAGCAGAATCTTTCTTGTAAAAGGCTAAACTTGGAACCGTTCTAAGTGTTTTTAACTCATTCAGCAATCTCAGATATGCATCATGTACATTAGCAGCGACATCCAATTTATACTCTTCTGCACCATCAATCGTTTTTCGAATCGCCAACCACTGCTTATCAACAAATAATTTTTCTGCTTCTATGGAAGACTTAAATGGATCTCTTGCAAAATACTCCTTAGTTCCAACAACTATTTTATTGCCAACCCTATATTCCAAGCTTTTTTGCAACAAATGCTTCAACTTAAACGCAGAAATGCCAGTTAATTCAGTAGGTTTAACAGGCTCATCTTGTATTTGGAGAGGTATCGCTATATTGCCTACCTTTAGCGAACAATCTAATTTTCCTGTATCAGAGTCGATTGCTTCTTCTCCGATCAAAACATTTAATGTTTTGTCATGTTCAACTTCTAAAACCTTTCCTGGCTCCAATGCAACTTCTTTGACATCATGGTTAGGATTTATTAGTAAACTATCCTTTAATCCAAAAATCTGGATCTTGCCATTCTTAACATTTTTAGTCAATGAAAGGACATACGATGTCTGAATGTTCTCCAAATACGCCGGAAGAATGTTTACCACACAAACTTTAAAGATATAGACAATATTATTGTTTGTATCCTTTATCTTCACATAGGCAAAAGTGCATCCAGTTGGTTTTACTGTCAATAATAGTTCTTTTGATGAAGTTGTAATTGTAGCTCCAACACATTCTTCTACCCAAGACGATTTTACGTATATGTTCGTATCAATCGAAATAGTCACTTCATCTTTTAAGTCCGGATTGAAAATAAGAACATTTTTCCTGCGCTGCTTAGATTTTGATTCGCCATCACATCTAACAAAGAGCAACGAATCTTCACCAAAGGTATACTCTATTGGGGAATTGTGATACGCACTTATTCCAGAATCTACTATCTCAAGCGGGTTATCCAATTTTTTTTTCAACTTATCTTGAGATGCCTTAACTAAATCGTAAGTCAGATTTTCATGCCAAGGTAAAGATTTCTTTTTGCTCGCAGCAATCTGTTTTACAAGCTCTTTATCAAATTCATTGCCTAATTCATCTTGAATATTTCCATGTTTGTAAACTCTATTGATTTCCTCAAAAAATTTATGATTCTCTTCCAGCCTGGCAGTAATCTTCTTTGGGTCAACCATGTTTTTTATTGTAGGATCCGGCAATAGAGAAAAGCTTGGATAATCAGCATCAACAACATATCCTCTTCCTAAAACTGTTAGTAAGTCTGAGTATTCAAATAGTGAAGATTTATCGCTGTATCTATCACTCTGTTTCCTTTTTAGCTCAACTTCTAACAAAGTTCGATCTGCAATCGACAACTGAGCTTTTAAGATATCATCTTTGATTTTCCCGATAATAGATTGAGCATGAAAAGGCATTCCCTTAGCCGCTAAATCTCCAGTACCACTGGTAATAGTGTCAATTGCAGAATGAGTAATAATCAAAATAGGAAATCTATTCTCTGTTAACTCTGCATTTCTCAATGTTGCCAAGAAATCATCCGTCATTCCATCTCTTTTGGCAGCAACAACAACTTGCATATTCTCTGAGATTTTCAATGTGAATGTTGAATACACATCACCATAAGAATAACTTCCTTGGATATTATTCTGACTGGTAACATTTCTCAGCGCATCGTCAACACCCACAACCATTTCTTCTGTATCTAATTTCAAACAATAACGCTCACCCGATTGAAGAACATCTCCCTTACTTTGGAAAAAGCATAGGGTATTGTTTGCAATATAATTATAAAATTCGTTTAACATATTTTGCATCCCCACTATCGCTCTTCTTTTCAATTAAGTTGAGCTTCTCGTAATAACTGGTTACTTGTTGTTTCGATATATCATCCAGAAAAACTCCACGTCTTTCGAACTCATCGAAAACATCTTTAAGTCGCATTTGTTTGTTATCTTTTATTGAAATCTTCGTTAAAAAGATAAGTGTTTCTTCCGACAAACTTAACATCAAGCCGCTTCGTCCTCTACTTTTCAAATACTTATGACAAAAGCTTTCATATTTCCCTGCATAAGAATTGTATGCTCTTGCTCGCACAGTGTTTTCAAACTGGCATTTTACACTTGCAAATAAGAATTTTAACGAAGCTAGAACTTGATCTTCATCGTTCTCCTTTTTCAGTTCACTCATTTCTACACAATCAGTAATTGATTGACGATACAATGATGTCAATTCATCAATAGTTTGCGCAACATCAATTTCCTTCTCTGGATTTTCATCTAAATACTTTTTCAGAGCAATATAATCAAATCGTTCAGAACCAGGTTCTGTATGGTTCAGGATCTCTAATGTAACAACATGAGCAAACATTTTCTCAACAGAATATTGCAATCTCTGCCATCCATCAGTAAAGCACTGTCTACTTTGGCTTGTCTTTTCCCAATCTAAGCAAAAATACAAGGGAATGTTTGTTGATCTCTCACCATTTAAGAATCTATCCAACTGTAAACTTGTCTGTGCTGTATATGAAAAGAAATATAGTTCTAGCAGTGTAACTAAATACTCTCTCACTCTGTTTTGATTACTAAGAATGTACTTAAAATCACTTTCAAATACTTCGGTTAATGAAGTCACCACACCATAATATGGAATGTCATCAGTGTTTTTTTCATCCGAACTCTTCAAATACTTCAAGACCAGTCGTTCAAATACATTTGAGGCTGCCAACTCTCTCGTTTTAGCATTCGTAACCATTCTTTTCAAGTTGTCCTTATTTCCAAGAACATCAACTAAATAGTCAGCAACTTTCTCTTCACTTACTTCTTTGTGATGTATGTGTGACAACATCTGTAAATTCAAAGGGCGTAACTGCTCGTTCGAAGTAAAGAACAATTGCTTTACTGTTTCATAAAACAACTGCTCTTGTCCAGCTTCGATATCAGTTTCTTGCTTAAGTTCAGCAACTAACTCCGAGACAGCTATTTTATAAGGTTTCTTTCCTTCAATCTTACACAAAAATGTTCCTACCAGCTGAGATAAATCTTCAACCGGTACACTATTAGGCTGAGTAACAAATGGAAATAATTTAAATCTATTACCAGTTTTATGAATGAACTTTCTATTAGAATCAAACATTTTTCCAGATTGGAACTCAGCAAGGCTCAAATTATATTCCATTATTTCACCACCTTAAATTCAAATCCAAAATCGTTTTCCTCAAAAACAATTTGATATTTTTTATCACCATCTTTTGGTATTATTGTTACTCGCTCTTCCTTATTCCCAAGCTCTATAAGTTGTTGAACAAAGCTTACAAAATCAGTGTGTCGATTTTTATCTTTAATTGTTGGACGATACCCAGCCTTCATATCCGAAATTAGTTCGTAAAGTGCAAAATCTATTTTTATGGTCACAGGCTTCGTGTTGTCTTGACCATCCTTTTTATACCTAAGGCTTATAGTTGGAGAGAATCTCTTAATTTCCCCAGTGATTTTAGGTGCATCTTTGTTAATAGCCGCCTTTAACTTGAGTTCTTCTAAAATCCAATTGTGTTCATTGGATTCATCAATACAAATAAAGTCACCGCCAAATTCTCCATCCCAATTCAAAACAGCCTTTTTTGTTGACTCGTAAAGAGCAGCTAGTTTTTTCTCATTGCCACTGTTTTGATTATATAGATAGGATAAATATTGTTCAAAGCGGATTTCTTTTTCGCTTCTATTTAGGTTATGCTCCATTGCTTTGAGGCGTGCAATAAACCTATAGATAATCTTCTTTAATTCAGGCTTTATTCCGCCAAGTTGAGAAACATTTGAAATTGTATTGAGAGCAATATATGGTGTTCCCTTTGCTGTATCTTCAAATACTTTTTCTATATTATCTAATGAATGGAACCTAGTCGCTTCCTCATCGGCAATAGCTGTTCTATTTCTAAGAACATCATGACTTCTCATCGCATTGATTAAAGGCGAAATATCTTCATATTCATTGAGCAACATAGGCGTTGTCCAACTAATGTAATCATTCAAATACTGTACAACAGATGTTCCAATAGATATCTTTTGTTTATCAAAATCCGGATGTACTATTAAATCATATAAAAGATTCAATACCTCCCTAGTTGCAACAATCGTTTTATCTATTATGACCGCCTGGACAATTCTATGTATAAGTACCTGCTGATTCTTTGGATCTGACAAAAATTCAAAATTATGACGAACAGGGCAGCGTTGGCATAACTGACAATTTGTTTCCCCTTTTTTGTAAGACTGATAGAATGGATTATCTTCATTCTGGCTAAAAACCTTTTCTAATAGGTTTTCCAAAAATACGGTTTGTATTCCATTTTCACTTAAAGAAAAAACCTGATAATCGGCGAAGCTCACATGCTGAAATACGCTATTATCTTTATATCCGGTCTCTTGTGCATAGCTCGATAAAATATCATTTTCTTCAACATACTTGCGAAGCTTTATAAAAGACTTCCCTTTTTCTGACTCAATGAAATTATTCAATGTACCCAAGTTAATGGCAATTATCATTTTTGATCCATCAGCATTATCGTAATGCTCGTCATCGAAATTTGTGAGCTTATCTGCCAATGTATCAATGGAAGTTAATGTTGGTTCGCTGCTTTCAGTCGCATCATTATATAGCTCATAGCCATCTAATAACCCTTCGGTATCAGAATTTTTCATATAAGAAATCAAGTGTGACTTACCATCGCCGGCACTTCCACATAGCAACACCAAACACTTACCTTGTTTTTCATTTACACTACGAAGTAACTTTCGCAGTTCAATTTCAACATGTCGCTCTACATGCAAATACTCTTTAAAATGGTTAAAAGCATTTGTATTTTCTACAGACTCAGCTGATGATTTACGCAGTTTACTAAGCTGCATTATAAATTCACATGCCATTGTATTCCCTCCATTTCATCTCTTGTATTTGCAATAAAATTCTTCTATCATCTGGTTGGATTCCATCGATTCCTTTTTATATAAATCATATATTTCATAAAAAATCTTGCTTATATTTGACAATCCTTCTTTTCCGTCTGTCACAACATAATGAATGCATCCAATTTGCATTGTCAATCCAGTAATATTTCTATACTTTTCATATATTTGCACCCATTTAACAGCTGCTCTATTTTTCATATTGGCAGAAAGTTCATTAAGCTTCTCAGTATCAACGCTTAATGTTGCTCCTGATTTGAAGTATAAATCATACAAGACAACCGCCTTTTCTAAATCCCACTTAACTTTTATCATTGCCACAATCCTCACTCGGTTTCTTTATATATTTTCCACTTTTAATTCGTGCATCGGCCGGCTTTTCTGCATCACTAGGTATCGCCCATGCAAATCTAATTCTCACGACGCCTTCAATTTTATTTTCCGAACACAATACCTGAATAAGCCTTTTTGAAACTAGCCATTTTTCAGCCATTTGGCTTATAGATAAGTATTCTATCTATAATGAGTCCAATGTCAAGACCAATATGAAAATTTTTTATCGTATCATGACCTATGCTGCTAAAACTCCATAGTATACATCATCAGAAGCTTGATAATCCAGTGCTTCATGCGGCCTGATTTTATTGTATTCTTCAATATACTTGTTAATGAGCACTCTAAGCTCTCTAGGGGAGGCATATTCATTAGGGTATATCTGCTCTATTTTCAGACTTCTGAAGCAGCGCTCTATCATAATGTTGTCTGCCCATCTGCTTTTTCCGTCCATACTCTGCCTAATTTTATAGCTTTTCAGCAGCAATTTATATGCTGTGCTCGTAAACTGGCTACCTTGATCAGAGTTTATAATTACTGGTATTCCGTATCTTTTAATCGCTTCCTTTACCGGTGTTGTTACTGAATTTGTATCAAGGGTATCTGACAAATAATGAGTAATAACTTTTCGGCTGAACTAATCTATTATTGTTGTTAAATACATATATCCCTTTTTCATTGGTATATATGTTGTATCTATAGACCATACTTGATTTGGAAAATTTACTGTGTAATTTCTTAGTAAATACGGCACTATACTTTCCTTGAAATTACGCTTAGATAAATTTTCTTTAGGGTATATCACATATATAGCCATTTCCAGCATGATATTTCTTACTGTTTTGCGACATATGTTATAGCCTTCTTCTTGAAGCTTAACCAATATCTTGCGAGAGCCTAAGTATGGACATTTTGTATGCCAGTCATCTATTCGCTGCATAAGTCCTTCTTTCAATGCTGCTTTAGCTGTATCTTCTGGTTTTGTCTCATAATATAAGCTTGAGCAGTTTACTTTAAGTAGTTCGCATTGCCTACGTACTGATAGCCCCTTATTCTTTTGAATCATATTTTGGCATCTTTGGAATTAGCTCTCCAACGATGCGAAAGCAATCCTGAAGGAAATCTCGTTCTAATGTCAATTGCCCGATAGTTTTGAGCATACGGTCGTTATTTCTCTTCAGGTCGTTCTCCTTTATCAGAGCAGCCTTATGCTCTGCTTTTGCACCGAAAGCCAGGTTAGCATTAGCAAGGAATTCCTGCTTCCACTTTCTGACCATGTTAGGATTAAGGTTATTTTCTGCACAGATGGCATTGAGCTCTTTGTCACCTTGCAGAATTGCAATAATGATTTTGTCCTCCATTTTCTGTATGTACTTAATATACCATACACGACTATTTTTTCAAAGTCTGGTCCACTTCCTAGTATCCATTATAGTATTATCATCAGCAACAGGTCCTATTACAACATCATATTCATGATGCACGCCGCCTAAAGCCCGATTCATTTTTATAAATTCTAACAAGTCCTTCATTACGCCTTGAAAAGATTTACAGTTCAGTTCTTCACTAAAAGTAAATTCATAAACATATACATAAGCATCCTTAGCAGCATTTCTTAATACTATGTTTTTTGCCCAGGCTTCAGCTTATGCTTGAATGGTAGTTGTATAAAACCCTTTGCCAAAATCCCTTTTGTTCTTTTATTTGCTTAGGTCAATATTTTCAAAATCGAAAGCAGTTCCGTGATATACTATAATTTTTTTCATGCGCTCACCTGATTTAGCATATCTTCAACAAAGAGAGCTGCTTCATCTAAGTCCAACATATGCAAAACTGCATATTGTGAGCGTATAGCTGGTATAACATTATGCTTACCAAATAGCTGTAATACATTTTCTGTTTTCATATTATGCTTTTGAGCTTATTCCTCTACTGCTGCAATAACAAGCAAATTGCAATCTTTAATATCCTGTTCAGACATTGTTAGCACCACCTTTTCCATAGCTGTTTACTCAAATATATTATACCATATTATCTTCACCGCACAGGCACATTATACACAACAATATATAATGGATAGCAAACCTTGAAAAATCACTTTTGTATAGTTTTTGTATACTAAGCACTTTTTCACGCATTTTGCCAGTTTCAGGTAAATACTAAAACCGCCCCCAAACCTAGTCTGGGAGCGGTTCTTTTTCTTGGTGATCCCGGCCACGCGTACCCGCAAGGGTGAAATCGAACTGGCGACTTTTCCTCTCGGGTAAGCATGTACGGCAATCTATTTTTTATGGTGATCCCGGCCAGAATCGAACTGGCGACCTACCGCTTAGGAGTTCGATAAATCAGACCTTATCCTTATATAACATCATCACCCTTAAACAGCTGAAAGCCTTGATATAACTGCGTTTTCGAAGTTTAAAGGCAGCAATAAATCGTCAGATAAATTACTGCTCATAGCCTTTAATCTCAGATAATTTTTCAAAATAAGGTGCGAATAAGGTGTCAAACACCTTATTCACAGCAATATTTCTATCAACTTATACACACGCAGTAACGTGATTAATTAAGTGAGCAACTTCATTATACAATCTATCACCAAATAATTTTTCTATACTTTTATCCTGTTGCTATTGCTTTCTACAAACGCAAACGCTTTCGGCACCTTAGTTGTCCAAAGTCGTTCCGTTTTCAATCCATGCCTTTCCAGCATTGCCCTACAATCCTTTACTTTCAATTTGCAGAAGTCGGTTTTAAAATTACGAACTCCATTACTTCGCGTTAAATCAACAACATTTTGTACATCTGTACAGCGCACTAATTCATCTTCTAAATTAAGAACCTGCGGCAGATACACTATATGCAGCCTACCGCAATATTTACGCAAACGCTCAAGGTTCTTTTTCAAATTAGTGGTTTGCTCTACATCCGTGTCAAATGCTAGAACTATAGTTGTTCCACATTGAATAGATAGCAGCTGAGATTTAGGAATTAAGTTTTGGACAACATTATACACCTTAATCTTACCTGGAATTAATTTAGCTGGATTCTCTTTTAATGCAGCTACTAGTTGTTGCTCACAAGGGCCTTCCACATAATAGATACACTTATTGTTCATTTGCCCACCCCATTTCCAGCTCATCTAAGAGTGAATCCTGCGGCAGCGAAGCAAATATATCATTTTCTACAGCATTTCGTATAGAATCAGTATTACGCTTTAATACCTCCGAAGCAGAAATAGCCGACACATTATAAATACCATCTTCCTGTTGTTTTCTCAAAAATATATAGCTATGCTTAGGAAGATTCAAATCCAGCATATCTGTATTATGCGTGGTAAAAATCAACTGCTCATTATTACCAAGCCTATCCAGCATAATACCAAAAATTCTTTTTTCAATACCGCTCTGAATATAAGAAAAATGTTCGTCGCAATAATAGAAAGTACTCTCCCTTGCAATAATAGCTGCAAGAAACATTGCTACATCAATCCCATCTGCTGTTCCGCTAGAAAGAACCTCTCGATTCAGAAGCCTTCCCTCCTGAATAATGATTTCCGTACCTCCACGACGAATAATAAATGTATCCTTCAAATCCTTCGATATTCTTACATCTTGAAGCGTTGGGTCAAGCGTTCCAATTACCGCACGAAGTGTTTTGAGCAAAATAGCCTTATTAGCTCCCGTAAGCTTCAATGTTTTCTCAATCTCTGGATAGGCAAATCTATAACGAATATCCCCAACCAGTTTTTTCAGTGAAGCAGGCGTTTTCGTTGCTTCTGCTGTACGATCTTTCAATTTGCTGGCGCACTTTTCATAAGAATCAAACGTACCAATTTCAGCATCCTTATATTGAATATTCACCTCATTTATACTTGGAATAATTTCAGCAGCCAGTCGCTGCAAACGATAATCTCCATTTACAAAATCAATGGAAAACGAACCTTTTTCACCAGCTACCATCTCACAAAGCAGAAGCGGATTGCTAGTTGTCATATAAGTAAAAATTCTGACCAACGCCTTACCAAGACTAGTTTTGCCTGTAGCATTCGCTCCCATTAAAATAACAGCCTTTTTATAGCGAAAGCGTTCGCGTCCATCCAAAAATTCATCTTCAACAATTGAATTAATAATCTTTTTTGGATAAGTAAAATTGATGTTGAAATTATTAAATCCATAGACACCATTTAACTGAAGGTTTAAAACGATCATTTTCTCACCCACTTTTCATTTGTTCGTGTTTTACGAAATAATAATAGCATATTTTGCAATACATTTCAAGGAGTTTCATGCGTACTTATACCAAGCCACATCTACCCGCGTTTTTTCTATAAAACCCAAAACCGGAGTAGGTTACACGCACAGGACAACACAAAACCAACAGAAAGAAAACCACCTTATTCATAGCAATCTTTCCATCAGCTTATACACATCAGTAAAAGGATTAACATCTACACCAAAGGCAACATACAACTAGCTTGCAAATGATGCTGTTCGGCACGCTTCGCATTCTCTACTGCTGTTTTCGTTCTATCATTTATCAGCTCATAAACATCCGCTGTCTTCATATTTTTGCTGCAAGCTCCTCATATCAGCATAATCTTTGATGAAGCAAAATGCTCAAAATACTTCGGCTCTGTTTGAGGGCCTTCAGTTACAATCAAAACAATCGGTTTTACATTTCTGCGTTTAGCTCCTCTTTTCTCAATCTTTGCCTTAGCCATTTAGAAGCCCTCCATGAGTAAAGATCCACCCGCCTAGCGGGTGGCTTTTATTTTTCGGGCATAGCCCTAT
>OGIV01000827.1_pt1 | contig 20798 bp, 14 predicted proteins | sample 1571861 | NCBI WGS metagenome assembly OGIV01 (sample SAMEA2582099, study PRJEB24529) | metagenome | biome: Human gut stool | place: China | collected 2011 | reverse complement strand
GGCTGGCCGCCGTAAACAGGCAGTGCACGCACGCGGCGGGTACGGCCGATTTTGCCAACCTCTTCCGCAACCTGAATAGCCAGCTCACGGGTCGGAGTCATAATCAGCGCCTGAATATGCTTGAAGTCGGTAATTGCCTGCACCAGAGGAATACCGAAAGCAGCAGTCTTGCCGGTACCGGTCTGTGCCTGGCCGATAACATCGTTACCCTCGAGCACCAGGGGAATAGTAGCAGCCTGAATCGGAGAAGGCTCTTCGAAGCCCATGTCAGTCAGGGCGGTTACAATTTTTTTGTCCAGCTCTAAGCTGCCGAACATCTCTTTTTGAATGGTCATTAATGTTTATCCTCCATATTGTTTTTTTCTTCTAATAATTTATCAATAGCCATGGAAATAGCTGTCTGAGCTATTCTCAGCTTATTTTCTGTTCTTGTAGACATAAAACGGTGCTCCTGACAATATACCACGTCGTCAGTGGCAACGGCAATATACACAAGGCCTACCGGCTTGCCCTCACTGGCTCCCGGTCCTGCGTTGCCCGTAATGCTCACACCGTAATCGCTGCCCAGCTGCTTGCGCACGCCCAGCGCCATTTCGCAGGCAGTTTCGCGGCTGACAGCACCGTATTTGGCCAGCGTATCTGCCTGCACATTGAGCAGCTTCTGCTTGGCCATGTTAGTGTAGCTGACGATGCTTCCCAGCAGATACTCGCTGCTGCCCGGCACATCCGTAACCAGGCTGCTGGCAAGACCGCCGCTACAGGATTCCGCAAAAGCAATAGTTTTGCCCTGCTTCAGCAGCTCTTGCCCCAGGCATGCCGCCAGCGTGGCATCATCCACACCGTATATATAATTATCAACGCTCTTGCGTACCTTGGCTTCCATAGCGTCGAGCAGCTTGACTGCCTCTTTATCATTGGCAGCCTTCGCTGTAAGCCTGATGAGAATTTCCCCGTAGCGGGCATAAAGCGCAATCGTAGGATTCGTCTGCGCCATAATCAGCTCGTCGAGCTTGGATGCCACCATGGATTCGCCGATACCACGCAGATGCAGAGTGCGCGACATGATAATGCCGTGCTCGCTGAAGCGCTGCAGCATTCGCGGCAGCAGCTGCTTTTCGCACACATCCGTCAGCTCGCTCGGAGGTCCTGGCAGCATAATGAAGATTTTGTCCTTATATTCCAGCCACAGTCCGGGAGCGGTACCCACATCGTTCTGCAGTACCTCGGCCCCGATGGGCACATACGCCTGCTTTTCGTTATTTTGCGAAGGGCAAAGTCCCTTCTTGGCAAAATATGCATCTATGCGTCCCCACGTATCCAAATCGAGATAGCCTTCGGTATGACATACCTCCATCACCATCTCCTTGGTAATATCACCGCGCGTCGGCCCCAGACCGCCGCTGGTAATGATGATATCGGCGCGCTGCATGGCCTGCTCCAGCACTGCGCGCATACGCTCCGGATTATCTCCAACCGTAGTTTGATATAAAACATCAAAGCCTATATTATTCAGCTTGCGGGATAAATACTGCACATTGGTGTTCAAAATTTCACCCAGCAGCAGCTCCGTCCCGGTAGTAATGATTTCAACCTTCATCTGCTGTCACCCTCTCACCGGTTATTTTGACTCTTACAGCAACGCTCTTAAACCAGCTCTGCCACCATTTCATAGGTAAAGCCTTGCAGAATACGCACTCTTACCATCTGGCCTACCTCCAGCTCGGCGGCATTTTCGATAAAGATGTTGCCGTCGATATCAGGTGCCTCGTGATAGGAACGTCCTACCGCAAGAGCGGGGTTTTCTTCATCAAAGCCTTCGACGATAACGTCCAGCTCCTCATCCTCGCGCTCCTGATGGATTTCTTCGGAAATACCTGCCTGCAGCGCCATCAGCTCATGATAGCGGTTTTCCTTAACCTCAGGCTCAATCTGGTTTTCCATAGCGCCGGCCACAGTGCCCTCCTCTTGGGAATACTGGAACACGCCTGCGTTTTCAAAGCGCTGCTTTTCAACAAAGTCCATCAGCTCCGCAAAATCCTCGTCGGTTTCACCGGGGAAGCCCACGATAAAGGTAGTGCGGATAGTAATTCCCGGAATACGCTCACGCAGCTTGGCCAGAAGCTCTTCTACCTGTGCGCGTGTATCATAGCGGTTCATGCTTTCCAGCAGTCTGTCGCTGGCATGCTGCAGAGGAATATCAATATACTTGCACACCTTGTCGCATTCGGCAAAGGCTGCTATCAAATCGTCCGTAAAGTTGTTGGGATACAGGTACATAACGCGAATCCACTTAATGCCCTCCAGCTCGTTGAGATCACGCAAAAGCTGCGGCAAAAGCAGCTTGCCGGTGAGGTCCTCGCCGTAGCGGGTGGTGTCCTGCGCCACGACAATCAGCTCCTTGACGCCGTGAGCAGCAAGGCTTCTTGCCTCTGCCATAACCTCATCATAAGGACGGCTGGTGTAGGGACCGCGCAGCTGCGGAATAATACAGTAGGAGCAGCAGTTGTCGCAGCCTTCGGCAATTTTCAGATACGCCATGTAATCAGGCGTAGTCAGCATTCTGGGCGGAGCCTGCACATTTTTGCTTTCCAGCTTCTGCAGATGCTTTACGCGCTTGCCTGCCAGCACCTGGTCGATAACCCAACCGATATCGGTGAAGCTGTCGGTGCCGACGATAGCGTCAACCTCCGGCATGCTTTTGAAAAGCTCGTCTGCATAACGCTGGCCGAGGCAGCCTGTCATAATCAGATACTTGCAGCTGCCCTCCTCCTTGTATTGCGCCATTTGTAAAATTGTGCTGATGGATTCCTCCTTCGCACTTTCGATAAAACCGCAGGTATTAACAATAATCAGTTCGGCATCTGCGGGATCGTTGGTAATCTCCAGCTGCTTATCCTTGATAATACCCAGCATAACTTCAGAATCTACCAGATTTTTGGGGCAGCCGAGGCTGACCATACCTATTTTCATTCTTTACCTCCAAAACCTGCTGCCCTCACTCTAGCTGTCGGGACAGCAAGCAAGAGCATAAATCACTATAATCTAATCACTAATCACTGATGACTAACGACTAATCACTATTCACTAATCACTAATCACTATTTACTGAATCTTACCTTACTCAGCCACTTATTCGTCAGTCCGTCCTGCTTATCAGGCTCCAGATAGCTGCTGTTGAGCCAGATTTTATCTGCATCGGCAGCAGCCTCGTCAAAGCCACGCGGAAAGATGAACATGTAGCCTGTGGCGTTTTCCTGCGCTATCGCCTGCACCTGCTCGCTTGTCAAAAGCCATTCCATAACCGCAAGGCACTGCAAATCATCGGCAGTGTTCTTAAACAGGCCTACGCAGAAAAGATTTACCGGCGTACCCTCCTTAGGATAGACAACATAAGCAGGAAATTTATTTTCCAGATATTTAAAAACGTAGCTTTGTCTGGTTATGGCCACATCCGCATCACCCACCGCCGCCATGCGCACAGGTGTAAAGGGGAACTTGGCATATTGCCCGATAAAGCGGTTGATATCGCCTAAATACTCCAGCGATTCATCCTCGCCGAAGCGGTCTGCCAGACCTGCCAAAAAGTTTTGCGTGCTGTTGCTGTCGGATAAATTTTCCAGAGCAATGCGCAGCTGCTCTTTTCCTGTTAAATCCTGCCAGCTGCAGATATTGGCCTGACCGACAGTACGGGCGTACTGCTGGTTGACCAGAAAAACTATCGGATCATAGAAAACGCCGTACCAGTTCAAATCTGTGTCACGGAACTTCTGCGGCAGTCTGTCGCCATCGGCAAAGGCCACAGGCTTCAGCCTTCCATGACGCTTCAGTCCGGCAAGCGTGCGCTGCTCGGCCAGCACAACGTCCGGCAGCTCCCCGCCGGGCTTCAGCTCGTAAACAGCCTTCAACTGCAGCTTAGCCTTATTATCCTTGTTAAAGGCATCCACCAGATTTTCAGTAAATTTATTATCAAGCTCGGAATACAGGATAATGGTTTTTGCCCCTGCGTTCTGTACAGGAGCAGGCTGCTCACCGCAGCCTCCCGTCAGTATTCCGGCCAATATCAGCACTAAAAAGATACAACGGATCATCTCATCCCTCCGTTACTATCTGCGGCGCTTATCCTCACGCCTTTTTCCACCGGTACTGCCTGAAGCGGTACTGCGCGTTGCATTGCGCGCTCCACTGCCGGCAGCACTGCGGTTTGCATTACGCTTCGGTCCGCGAGATGCATCACGCTTCGCGCCATGCGCTCCGCCGCGCTGCTCCTGCTCCGTATGCAGCAGACATTTAGGTCCGCTGCCCACAAGGTCCATACGGCCTGCCTTCTGCAGCGCCTCCAGCACCAGCTTGCGGTTACGCGGAGCACGGTACTGCATCAGCGCACGCTGCATTGCCTTATCATGCGGATTGCGAGCCACAAATACGGTTTCGCCGCTTTCCGGGTCGACGCCGGAATAATACATCGCCGTCGCCGCACTGCCGGGAGTAGGAATAAAGTCCTGCACCTGCTCCGGATTGTGCTTGATATCACGCAAAAACTCTGCCAGCTCAATAGCATTGTTCAGCGTGCAGCCCGGATGGCTGGAAATAAAGTACGGCACCAGATATTGCGGCAGCCCGATTTCTTTATTTTTTTGCGCATAAAGGCGTATAAACTTCAGATAAACTTCCTTGCCGGGCTTGCCCATACGTGCCAGAACCTGCGGTGCGATATGCTCAGGCGCCACCTTCAGCAGACCGCTGATGTGATAGCGGCACAGCTCATCCAGGAAATCCTGCTTTTTATCCGCCAGCATATAATCATAACGGATACCGCTGCGGATAAACACCTTCTTGACGCCCGGTAAAGCGCGCAGCTTGCGCAGCAGCGCTATATAATCGCTGTGGTCGGCATCAATATTGGGGCACGGCTTGGGGAACAGGCACTGTCTGTCCTTGCACACGCCGTATTTCAGCTGTTTGGCACAGGAAGGATGGCGGAAGTTGGCCGTAGGGCCGCCAACGTCATGGATATAGCCCTTGAAGCCTTCCAGCTGCGTCAGAATTTTAGCTTCGCGCAGAATAGATTCATGGCTGCGCGCCTGAATGATACGTCCCTGATGCGCATGAATAGCGCAGAAGGAGCAGCTGCCGAAGCAGCCTCTGCTGCTGACAAGGCTGAACTGAACCTCTTCGAGCGCTGCAACGCCGCCCTTGGCATCGTAGCTCGGATGCCACTTACGCATATAGGGCAAATCATAGATAGCGTCCATCTCCTCTATCGTCAGCGGGAAGATGTTCGGATTCTGCACGATATATTTCTTCTGTCCCTTTTGGACTACGATTTTGCCATAAAACGGGTCCTGCTCCTTGCTCTGCAGCTTGAAGGCTCTGGCAAATTCCTTGCGGTCGTCCTTGATAGCCTTCCAGTCGGGAAGCTCCACATATTCCTCATCGGGCAGAGTGTCGGACATATAGGCCGTACCGCGGATATAATGCATATCCTCGGCAGAAGCGCCGCCGGCAAGATAATCGGCAATTTCCATAATCTGCTTTTCGCCCATGCCGTAAACCAAAAGATCCGCACCGCTGGCCTCCAGAATAGAGGGCATCAGCTTGTTTTCCCAGTAGTCGAAATGCACAAAACGGCGCAGGCTGGCTTCAATGCCGCCGATAACTACTGGCATATCAGGCCACAGCTTTTTGACGAGCTGCGCATAAACGGCCGTAGCATGGTCGGGACGCTGTCCCACCGCACCGCCTGCGGTATACTTGTCGACAGCACGCTCATTCTTGGCTGCCGTATAACGGCACAGCATGGAGTCAAGGTTGCCGCCGGAAATAAGCACGCCCAGTCGCGGCTTGCCCAGCTCTGCCAGATATTCTGCTTTATCCCAACGCGGCTGGCACAGCATAGCTACCTTGTAGCCCTGCGCCTCCAGCACACGGCAGATTACTGCCGGACCGAAGGAGGGGTGGTCTACATAGGCATCGCCGCTGATAAACAGAAAGTCAAGCTGCTCCCAGCCACGCTCGGCTATTTCCTGAGCGGAAATCGGTAAAAACTGTTTCATGAAAAACTCCTGAACAAATTATTATTTCTTCTTATCGGCCTTCACTTCGCCGGCAGCCTGCGGCTGCTGCGGCTCAGCCGGCTTAACCTCAGCCTGCGGCTTCGGTTCTTCTGCCTTCGGAGCAGGTGCGGCTGCAGCGGGCTGCGGTGCTTCCTCTACTGCGGCAGCAGGTGCGGCCTTGGCTTCGGGTTCGGACTGCGGTGCAGCCTCCTCTGCCTTAGCTGCGGCTGCAGGCTGTGCGGGAGCGTTGCGCAGATAGGTCTTGACGGCCACGCCATGCTCGCCCTTCAGGTCAACAGCCTCACCGTTAACCTTGATTCGTACAACGCCGATATTGCCGTATTTGACAATCAGCTTATCCTTAGCCTCGAAATGCTTGCCTTCCTTAGCATGCAGAATGCCGGCAAAAAGCTCCTTGCCGTCGGCACTTGCCTCCAGCCAGCAGTCACCCTCGGCCTCCAGGTCAACGGTAACCTTATCCAGCACTGCGGGCACTTTAGCTTCAGGCTTAACCTGCTCGGTCTGCTTGGCCTCTTCCTTAGGCATATTTTTAAAATAGTTAATGGTAGCGGGAATGGCAAAATAGCCTGCCGTGAGCACCGCTACCGCTGCTAAGCCTGCCAGGCACTGCTTCATCGGCAGCTTCGGCAAACCCGGCATTTCAAAGCGGCCTGTACCGCTGCCGATATCACGCTTATCCTTCAGCTGGATATTGAGACGGACCTTTTCCACCTCGCGGATACCCTGGCTGCGTACAGCCTCTGCCGCCATACCGGCAGCACTTGCTTTATATTCATTAACAAGCTCCGGACCGTTCAAGCCCAGATAATTACCGTAGTTGCGGATTATTCCCTTCAGGAAAACCTCGCCCGGAGTCTTGTCATATTCGTCATTTTCTACAGCCTGCAGATAACGGCTGCGGATACTGGTAGCCTTTTCGGCATCAGCAAGAGAAATACCCTTAGCCAGTCTTGCTTCTTTCAAAATTGCGCCGACAGTCTTTTCCTTATCATCCATTTCGCCTGCACCTCCGCTTATTCACGGCGCAGGAAGCGTTCCTCTGCTTCCTTACGCGACATTATAACCTCTCGTGGCTTGCTGCCTACAGATTGACCGACAATGCCCAGCTCCTCCATGGTATCTACCAGACGCGCCGCACGCGTATAGCCTATGCGGAAGCGTCGCTGCAGCATGGAGCTTGATGCCTGCCCCATGTCCAGCACAAGGCTCAGGGCATCCTCAAAAAGCTCATCCTCCGCAGGCGCATTGGAGCCTGCATCCTCGGCATTATGGCCTTTATTATCACATTCCAGCTCCTGCTCTGTTACTTCTTCGCTGTAATTTACAGGAATGGACTGCTTGATAATGAAATCTACTATTTTATTCAGCTCATCATCGCTGACGAAGGCACCCTGCACACGCACGGGCTTGTTGTAGCCCATGGGGTAAAAGAGCATATCGCCCCTGCCCAGCAGCTTTTCGGCACCGCCCATATCAATAATGGTGCGCGAATCTGTCTGCGAGGATACGGCGAAAGCAATACGTGAAGGAATATTCGCCTTGACGATGCCTGTAATAACATCTACGGACGGACGCTGGGTTGCCAGAATCAGATGGATACCGGCAGCGCGGGCCTTCTGTGCCAGACGCAGGATGGCATCCTCCACATCAACCTTGGCTACCATCATCAGATCGGATAACTCGTCGATGATGATTACGATATAGGGCATCTTTTCGGCGGCCTGTGCGTTATAGGTTTTGATGTCACGCACACGGCTGTCGGCAAACGCCTTATAACGGCGCTCCATTTCCGCTACCGCCCAGTGCAGCGCGCTGGCTGCCTTTTTCGGCTCGGTGACAACAGGTGTCAGCAGATGCGGAATACCATTGTAATTAGACAATTCTACGACCTTAGGGTCGACAAGAATCAGTTTAACCTCGTCCGGGGTAGCACGGTACAAAAGACCGGCGATAATCATATTGATGCACACCGATTTGCCGGAGCCCGTGGAGCCTGCTACCAGAAGGTGCGGCATTTTCGCAAGGTCGGCGGAAATAATATCACCGCTGATATCCTTGCCCAGACCGATGCACAGATGCTCCTTGGCATTGCGTACACTGCCTGCCTCCACAACCTCACGGAAACACACTGGATCGTTCTTCGTATTCGGCGCTTCGATGCCGATGGCGGATTTGCCGGGAATCGGCGCTTCGATACGCACACCGGGAGCAGCCAGACGCAGGGCAATATCATCCGCAAGGTTCACCACCGAGCTTACCTTCACGCCTGCCGCAGGCTCCAGCTCAAAGCGCGTAACCGACGGTCCGCGCGTTACGGCAACAACTCTGGCGCGCACCTTGAAGTCTGCCAAAGTCTGCTCCAGCACCGCACATTGGTCCATGATGTCCTTCTGATAGGTGGACGGGTCACTGGCCTTCGGCGTATCCAGAAGCTCCAGTGGGGGCAGCTGATAGCTGCTCGCGGCCTGCGCTTCAGGCTCATATGCTGCAGCCGTCTGCGGAGCAGGTGCCGCTGCGGCAATTTTATCTGCGCTGTCAAAAATCGTTACGGCCGGCTTCTCCGGTTCAGGCTCAGGCTGCGGCTCCGCCTTAACAGTCGCTGCAAACGCTGCAGCCTCCTCGCGATAGGTATTGCGGATTACGGAAGCAGGACGCTCCGGCTCAGGCTCGGGTTCGGCAGCCTGCGGCTCCGCATCATCCAGAAAGCGGCTGTCCGGCTCGTAATCATCATAATTGATAATCGGTCTTACAACGACCTCGGGTCTTGACTGCTCCCATTCTGGCAGCTGCACCGGGTCACGCTCTATCTCCTCTTTTAAAGGAGACTTTTCATAAGCACTCTTGTTTTTGCTAAAGCCCAAAATGCTTCTGAAGGCACTTTTCTTCTGTACGCCCTCGTTGAAGGCATCAAACTCGGGGCTGGTATAGTTACTGATAACGTTATCCGCGGGAGCGGCATGCTGTTGAGGCGCGGCACTCTTGCGCTTAAACACGGTTCTTGGCACAATCTCCGGACGCTTGCGCTCCTCCCCCACCTTGTCGTCGGGGCGCACCAGCGTAATCTCATCGGAGGTCAGGTAATCCTGCCACAGCTCCCACCATTTGCGCAGCGGCAGCACCAGGCCAAGCAGCCACAGCCAGCCTAAGGCCAGAATGACGTAAACCGTCACATCACCGGCAAAGGAACGCAGCAGCTTCAGATAAAGGCCGCCTATAAGACCGCCGCCCTCCGCTATCAGCGAAGGCTCCAGCTCGGAGCCAACAGGCACAAAAACATGATGAGCTGTGCCTGTAAGGCACAGCGTCACCAAAGTAAAAATTAATGTTCTCTTGTTAAAAACACCAAATTGTCCTCTAAGCAGCTGCCAGGACGCAGCAAAGAAAGCCAAAGGCAGCAGAAAGACACCCTTACCCAGCAGATTCTGCTCCACCAGATAAACAAAATGCATCACATCGTCCTCAGCCGTCATAAGAAGAGCGGCTGCAAACAGCAGACCCATAAGCAGGCAGACAACGCCGACAGGGCGCGAGTAGCTTCTATTCTGTTGCTTCCTTCTTCTTTCCTTGCGCAAGATTAGACAACTCCTAAAATCGCAGCAGCCGGCAGTCATCCTTTATCAGCTGACTGCTGACAACCGCTCACCAAAAACTATTCACTAGTCACTAATCACTAATAACTAATCACTGAAAAATATCAGATTTCCATGATAATCGGCAGAATCATCGGGCGACGACGGGTTCTTTCGAACAGGAAGCGTCCCAGAGAATCACGCACGGTAGACTTGATTGCCGACCATTCGGAAACATTGTTTTCCTCGCAGCGGTCCAGGGCAGCCTGCACCTTATCGCGTGCTTCATCCATCAGGTCCTCGGCCTCGCGTACATAAACAAAGCCGCGGGAAACGATATCCGGACCGGAAACCACATGGCAGGATTCCTTGTCGATGGTTACAACAACAATCATAATACCGTCCTGAGAAAGCTGACGGCGGTCGCGCAGTACGATGTTGCCTACGTCGCCGACACCCAAGCCGTCAACCAGCACCTTACCTGCAGGCACCTTGCCGTTAATGGTAATGCTGCTCTTGGTCAGCTCGATAACGCTGCCGTTTTCACCGATAACAATGTGGTCCGCCGGCATGCCAAGGGATTTTGCCAGGTTAGCATGCTTAACCAGGTGACGGTATTCACCATGCACAGGCATGAAGAAACGCGGACGCACCAGATTGTGCATCATCTTGATTTCCTCCTGGCTGGCGTGGCCGGAAACGTGGACGCCGTTGCTCTTTTCATAAATAACGTCCGCACCCAGCTTGTACAGATGGTCGATAGTACGGGAAACAAGCTTTTCGTTGCCCGGAATCGGTGTAGCAGAAATAATTACTGTATCACCGGGCATAATATCAACCTTTTTATGGTCATTCATAGCCATACGGGTGAGCGCGCTCATCGGCTCGCCCTGACTGCCAGTGGTGATAATAACAACCTTTTCCGGCGTATAGTTATGAGTTTCGTCAATATCAATCAAAACGCCCTCGGGAACCTTTAAGTAACCAAGCTCCTTGGCGATATTTACAACATTCACCATGCTGCGGCCGATAACTGCTACCTTACGGTCGTACTTCACAGCAGTATCAATAACCTGCTGGATACGATGTACGTTAGAGGAGAAGGTTGCTACTATAATACGGTGCTTAGCATAGCGGAACTCCTCGTCAAAGGTCTGGCCTACCATTTTTTCGCTGGGAGTGAAGCCCGGGCGCTCGGCGTTGGTGCTGTCTGCCAGCAGGCACAGTACACCGCGGTCGCCGTACTCGGCAAATTTATTGAATTCCATAACCTGTCCGTCAACAGGAGTGTGGTCGATTTTGAAGTCACCGGTGTGGATAATAACACCGATAGGAGTAGTAATCGCGATAGCAACAGCGTCGGGAATGCTGTGGTTTACGCGGATGAAATCGAGCTTAAAGGCACCGGCGTTAATCTTGTCACCGGGTTTTACTACGTGCAGGTTTTCGTTGCCTACACCGTTTTCCTTCAAGCGGCCTTGTAAAATACCCAGAGTAAGTGCGGTACCATAAACGGGACAATCAATTTGTTTCATAACATAGGGCAGCGCACCGATATGGTCCTCGTGACCATGTGTCAGAAAGATACCCTTAATTTTATCTTTATTCTCAACCAAATATGTAATATCGGGAATAACCAAGTCAATGCCGAGCATATCGTCTTCAGGGAACATCAGGCCTGCATCAATCAGGATCATGTCGTCCCCGTAACGGAATACCGTCATATTTTTACCAATTTCGCCCAAACCACCCAACGGGATAATCTGGACCTTATGTTGAAATTTACCCAAAAAAAATACACCTCCATTTTTTATTTTACATTCTTCCGTACAAATGTAGAAATTGAATTTGATACTGTGTCCGCACACATACTCTCTACTTTATTATACACTAAATATGGGCTATTGACAAATAGTGATACATATTTTTTGTGAAAAGTTTGTTGCCAAACGGATGATTTTTTTGCAGAGGTAAAGCGTATGCAAAAAAGGCTGAAGGCAAGGCGCTCCCCCATCCCCTCCCTTGACATTCCCCCATATTTCAAGTACACTTAAACTAAGTTCTTGAAAACCGCAAGTAAGCTTATGCATCAAGCTCATTTGCCTGCGGACAATTAAATAAGCAGTATATCCTGCAGATGCACCTTTTCTGCAGAAGCTTAAGCAAGGCCATTTATTTTTATCTGGTACATTCTAAGAGTAGTACAAACTGACGATTTTTTATCGTCAGGGTACTGCTCTTTTTTGTTTTTTTAGGCGCTTTGCAACTGCTTATGTATTTTTTTATTCACATGTGTTAAAATGAAAGGAGAAAAACCATGCAAGACCTGGCAACAAAATTTGCAAACCTGACTATTCAAAGCGACTTCATCTTCAAGAAGGTTATGTCGCGCAAGCGTATCTGCAAGCATCTGCTGGAGGAGCTGCTGCAGATAGAAATTGCGGACATCAACTATCTGGAGGCTGAAAAGACTCTTGAACCTGATTACACAAGTCGCGGTATTCGTCTGGATATTATTGTAGCGGATGATAAAAACACTCATTACAATCTGGAGATGCAGGTGAAAAACAATAAAAATCCCGATACGGACACCTACGTTCTGCCCAAGCGTTCGCGCTATTATCAGGCGCTGCTTGATATTGATTTACTGCAGGAGGGACAGCCGTATGACCTGCTGCCACCGACCTTTATCATTTTTATCTGTGTTTTTGATTTCTTTAAACAGGGTAATTATGTCTATACCTTTAAAAAGCGTTGTCTGGAGAATCCGCAGTTGGAGCTTCCCGATGAAACAACCACCATGCTTTTGAATACCAAAGGTACGCATGGCGATATTTCCAAGGACATCAAGAGCTTTTATGATTATGTAAACAACCATATTGTAACCACTGATTTCACCAAGCAGATTGACGATGAAATCAGTTATCTGAAACTCGATACGAAAGTGAGGCGAGAATTTATGCTTATGGAAGCACGTTTGTTAGATGAAAGACGTGAAGGTATTGTCGAAGGCGAAGCTAAACATCAACTTAAAGTAGCTAAACTCATGTTGGCTAAGGGCTGCTATTCTCCACAGGAAATTACGGAACTTTCCGGTTTATCTCTCGCCGATATAGAGAAGCTGAAGGAAAAGGCTTAACCACATTGTGACCACTGATTTCACCAAGCAGATTGACGATGAAATCAGTTATCTGAAACTTGATACGAAAGTGAGGCGAGAATTTATGCTTATGGAAGCACGTTTGTTGGATGAAAGACGTGAGGGTAAGGCTGAGGGCCTTGCTGAAGGCAAAGACATTGGCTTTGCTGAAGCCAACATTGCTACTGCTAAACGCATGCTTGCTAAGGGCTGCTATTCTCTGCAGGATATTGCTGAGCTTACAAATTTATCTCTCGCTGATGTGGAGAAGCTGAAGGAAGAGCAAGCTGAGCAGTCCTGCAAATAATCTTTTCGCTTTTATGCAAAAGGCGTTCTACCGTACTTTGGGTAGAACGCCTTTAGTGTTTTGGGGAGTGTAGATTACAATAAACAGCAACTTAAAATAAATTATGCTATTTATTTGACTTACCTTTATTCCATAGGTTTAATCACACTATCAATAAAGGCTATTTCTTCAGCAGATAAATTGTATTTAGCATATAACTCTTCGTCTGTCCACAGTTTTGAAAAATCTTGCATAGGCACAAAACAATATGTACTTTTAGTCATATTCATAGAAGCCAACATCTGCATAAGAAGAAAACGAACAAATTTAGTTTTCAAATATTTTGCCATATTCGTTGCTTCGTCTTCTGTTTCAAAACATCCATTAACAAGATAACTTTCTGTACAAGCAGAATTCTTAGGTAATACTTGAACAACAGACAAAACTCTCATCATACCATCTTTATCAGGTACACCTGCATGTTCAAAAGACACTTTAGAAGTAATAACCTTATATTTTTCAAGCATGTCTAAACCAGAATTAATTTTTTCTCTTTTTATCGTGCCATTTCCTTTGCTACTTCTAAGGAGTATATCCCCATCTTTATCAAAAGAAACACTCGAATCCAAGCCAAAAGGCTTTCTGCTTGAAACAACTTCGCTTAACATCAATTCTTTATGATTCATTACCTTACGTATGATATGAATAGCTCTATTATTACTTACTAACACTGGATATTCATTTAGTATACGCATATCTGAAAAAGTTACCCCATTTTTGAGTATGTTTTTAATCAAACAATTTCCAGAATATTTTTTGTCCCATAACAAATAACAAATTCCTCCAGCAATATCGGACGTAGGGAAGCATGATTTTGAATCACAAAAATCAACTATCTGCGAAATACGACTATCAGCTAGCATCCTTGCCCTAAAATCATCAAGGCCTTTACCACCATTAAACCAACGAGATGGCATAATCATAGATATATAGTCAGGTTCCAATTCTATAGATTGCTTAAAGAAATGCGGATAAATCGACGAAGCACTTCTTCCAGAACCGCCGCCACCATCTGATTCTTGATAAGGCGGATTACCTACAATTGCATCAAAATGCATATTTTTTACATCCTTTCCCCAAAAAGTGCCTTTAAGCACACGCTTTTGGAATTGTTCAGGCTTATTTTTCAAAGTATTAATCAAATCATCAAAGCAATGCGCATTAATACGTCCGCTTCCATAACCAAGCAATGTTCTCTTTGTTATCGTTTTCGCCATAGGAGTTTTACAGATCACAAAAAGATTTTCTTCAACAGTTTCACGCCAAAGCTCCTTTTTGTCTTCAAACGTAAGATTATCATCTCCGATAATATCAAGCTTATTTCTATAGCAACTATAAACTACATACAAAGGATATAAACCGGTTTTCGAGTTAATCTCAAGAATTCTGGAATTTTCTTTGCAAAATGTATTTTTTGTTACCTCACCACAATCAACAAAACGTGGCGCATCTAACATTTCTTTATGTTCAGCATCCCAAAAATCCCAACCGCCAAGGGTGTCACTCATATGCATGTTTACGACACGCCATGGAGTCAACACAGTTTCTTTATCTGGATTCTTAAAATAACTAAACAAACTTGCTATCTTGATAACTCTTTCGGTTGGTTCAAGCGTATCTGCTGCTTTAGCAATGTTTCTGATGCGACGTCCTGCTGCAATAAATACTTCTGCATCGTAATATTTTTTGAACTGTTTAAACATTGCTTTTGTTACACCTTGCGGCATAAACTCATTCCAAGAAGCCTGGTCAACAATATCAACAAAGCTGTCAATTGTAATTTCTTCATCATAAGGAATATCTGCGCCATAAATTAATAAGGGCATACGAATAGAAATGCCTCGAAGAATACTTATAGCATCATCTCTGGTTTTTTTCAGCTTTTTCAATTTCTCTAACCGTGCTTTTTCTTCCGGAGTTAATTCCTTCTTCTTTTTCTTCTTTAGCTTTTCAGCTTCTTCATACTCTTCATCAGTTAAGCCCTGACTATTTACAGTTATATCCTTTTGTTTTTCTTGCGCTTTAGATGTTCCTATAATGCCTTTAAGCTTATCAAATTTTTTAATGTCAACTTCACTGAGCTTCATCAACTCATCATTGTAAAGATTTATATCATCAAAGCCATTATAAACAACCTTTTCAGCGTAAGCTTTCTTTAATTGCTGCAATAATATAGACGCAGAATACTCTTCCATTTCTGAACCGCTTATACCAATAACAGGACAATAATTCAAAAACTTACCAAGTATCCTCTGATCAGATTCCTTAGTTTTACCAGCTCTTGCAGATACAGATACAGCAGCAGATACCATTTTTAATGTTCTATCCGGTGCAAAATCAAATACATATGCATTTTCTTTTATGCGTCCATTAATATTGCAAGGTGATTGAACTCTAAAAATTGTTTGCAAATAGTTGGCTGCCGAAGTTGAAAACGAACCGGCCAGCATAAAAACAGCGGTCCATTCTTTAACTGTTACACCAGTAGTTAATTTTCCGCAAGACAAAGTAATGGTATAGTCGTCTCCAGCTTCTTTAATTGCATTTCTTACCTTTGACAATGCTTCTTCAGAAGCTTCTTCCTCGTCACCATTGCCTGCAACATTTACAATATTAAACTGTCCGCAACCAAACACTGGATGTTTAAGCATCAATTTTTTTAATGCTTTAGCTTCTTTTACGCCTGGAACCATCCACAATGAATGCTTAAACAGTTCTCTATATTCTTTATTGGAATAAGGATAATAGCTATCTGCATCTTCCTTTGTCATAAGATTAAGAAAAGACAAGACATCTGCTTCATGAACAAAGTCTCCAACTTCTGCGTTAGTCGGCATACTAGCATTATCAAGTTTAATATCACCCGTAAATGTACGGAAAAACTCTTTGAAGTTAAAAGCCTTATCTTCAAAAGTTATGTAATTGCTATTTTTTAGAACATTACCTAAAGAATATGTGTAAATGCGTAATTCTGGAAGTTCATCATATGGGTTAGAGTCACCAAAATGAAGTAAATCCCATTCCGATTTACACTCCTGCTCCATGATATAATCCCATGTATAAATACTATCAGCGTCATAATCTTGAAGAATATTAAATGGAGTACCAGACAAAGCAAGGAATTTTGTTCCTTTTCCTTCTTTAAAAACAGCCTTTACTGTTTCTTCACCAAGCAGTGTAGTTGTGCCCTCATGCGCCTCATCAACAACACAACAATCCCATACAGTTTTAAAAATATTGTTGTTTTTAGAAAATTTTCCGCCTACTGCAGAAGAACCCCTTAAATCCTGAACCGAAGCAAAGTAAATGAATGGCTTACCAATTTTTAATAATTCATCTACAGTATTACCCTTTGCTTTTGAACCATAAATGTAATCAGTACCATAGAAAATTTTCGTAAAATCCTCATACCAACCATCATCCACTACAGGTCTATGAGTCATAATTATGGTTTTTTGGAACTTGCAGCGCTTGACTATTTCCAAAGAAACAAACGTCTTACCATATCTCATTTTGGCATTAATAAGAAAACGGTCTGCCTTTTTGAAATGTTTAACAACCTTTTCTATACAGTCAGTTTGCTCCGGTCTAAAAATAATCGGCTGATGCTTAACCGTATCTGAATTACTCATATTAGCATAATTATGCTTTACAGCTTCAATAGCTTTCTTCGCTGTTTCGACATCCACCTCAAACCACTCACGACTGTTAGAGAGCTTTCGCGGATTAATGCCACTATTTTTAAGCACAGAATGAACTTGATAATCACGAAAAGCTTCCAGCTTAAGAGAATTATCCTTTTGCTTAACAGTTCTGACCGCAACCTCCGACCATAAAAGATTCGGTGTCAAGCCAGCGGTTCCAGTATACTTTTTAATTCTATTCAAAGATGCTTGATTTAGTTCCCTGCAATTTGGAACTAATTTATCAATTGACGTGCTCGTTTTAAGAGTAGCATCACCAATCTTAACAAGACCATTATGCAGAGAATCATCAATTGTGAAAATATAAATAACCTTATATTCAAAAGCTTTTTCAAACACATTAGCAGTCATAATTTTATACTCCTTTAATTAATGACTTGAATTCAATAGTGCGTTGTGCTCGCCAATCGTGAACTTTACAAGGAACAGCTACAATTTCTTGACTTTCATTCTCTCCTAAAATGTCAAACATCGACAACTGTTGATATTGAGGAAGTGCTTCGCTAAATGGAGCAGTCATTGTTATTCCATCCATTTGCCAAATATTCCAAGCAATGATATTCGCTATTTTTTTTGTTGTTATAAGCGGTGGTTTTTTTTCAAATCTCGCTTCATAATAATCAACAAAAGTTAGCAGTAAATTCTCTCTAGCCAACAAAACGTTATCGCCTTGATATTCGTATCCATATGAACTTTGGAAGGCTCGCTCAACCCATTTTTGCCATTCTTTAGCATCATCAACATTCTCATTAACAATGCGAATCTTACGGTCCAAAAGTCCTATACGGTTTTCTAAATTTATTTGCTCACCAGTTACAGAATCATATCTGCTTACAAGATAAGGAGCCTCGCCACAACTTATTTCCAATCTTCTTGCATCAACATAGTCTTGCCATTTTTTACTATTGGGGAACATTATCTTTTCCGTATTACTCTTCCACGTTACCCCTTCTGAATGATTAAAAACATCACTTTTGCCAAACCAAGCTTCATCAATCAAGTTATTTTGCTGATTGCATACCCACAACGGTGTGAAAACTTCAGCCTTATCACGTGTTCTCTTAACTTGCTCTTGCAGATTCTTTAACACGCGAGGTTGAATAATGTTTGTATATTTCCCTATAATCAGCTCTGGCAATATTTCCTGTTTCGGAAGATAGCCATCACCAAACTGAACATAGTTGTCCGTTGCCCACACAATGCATTTATGAGTTGTTTTATCTTGTAAAAGAACTCTAAGCAGATCATAACTAATATCGGCAATACGTTGCTCTGCAATATCTATATTCTCTATGATTTGCTCCCTCCTTTAAGTGTTCATAAGCATTTTATAAATACTAGAATAAAATCCCACAAAAGATTATAACTCTATCTGTTCAATCAAAACGTGCTTATTAGCCAACTTCACCTGATATTAATTATACTCCTCAATATAGACAAAAAATGTCGTTGCTAGAAAATAGAGTTATAATAATTTAATTTTATTATAGGTTTCTCTTTAACATCCCTAAGTGTGAATAAACACTACACTTAAACATCATGTTTATTCACACAAAGACAGCTACTAAAACTTATTAATCAAAAGACATTATAAATCTAAGTATATTATACATCTTAAAAAGCTCTAAAAGCAACACACTACAATTATCACATACCTTTCAGAAAACTAAAAGGCAAACCTGCAGCTTAAAATATTGTATGCTGCAGACTTGCCTTTTTCCGCTAATCCTGTAAATTAACCAGATCCATTTAGCAACTCCCTCAATCCTCTCCCTTCCTGCTCCACTTCCTCTGCGTCACCCTCGTAAGCTCCTGCAGCAAATATTCCGGACGCAGCTCCAACACAGCAGCAATCCGCAAAAAAAGCTCCATACTCAAAGGCAGCCTATTGTTTTCAATTCTGCTCAAAGTAATACGCGAAATCCCCAAAAAATGCGCCAAATCATCCTGCCGTATTCCCAATGCTGTACGGTGCGATCCCAAAAGCACCCCCAACTCCTTCAAGTCCTGCGTTAAATCCAATTTCACAAAATCCTTTGTTAAGTCCCTTTCTACCTTCTTTTTCATTCTGGCACCTCAATGAAATGTTTATTTTAGCAACAGAATATTACAAAAAATGATAGCAAAACTTATTTGTAGCTTATCTGATACAAATATGAATTGTCAGAATGTTTGTGATATAATAACGCCATCAAGACTTGATGCAGTACAGCACAGAATTCTGTCATACGCGGCATTGCGACCGCCTCAGAAAGGAATTGGACAACATAAAAATACCACCGAAAGACAAATTCAATCATACACCTACGCAACTGAAAAACCTGCTCATGGCAGCACAACGCTTTGAACAGCCTGCCATTGACAAGCTGTGCGCAGACTTTACTCCCTTAATCAACAAGGAGGCTCATCGTCATAGTGTATTTAATGCATTGGGAGAAGATGCCGTCAATATTGCTTGGGAAATCTTTCTGGAATTTATTCATTCCTACAAAGGCAATAATTACCGTCTGCTGCCCGGATTAATTCAAAAGCATCTGCATTACCGTCTTTTAGACAGCCTGCATCAAAAAGGCTGCCTGCTTGATTGTGATGCCCTGGATGCCAACGAAGCCTTTGCTGATACAATTGCCGATAAGCACGATTATATCGCAGAAGCAGATACCAGATTGAGTATAAACGCTGCCGTAAGCAAACTGTCTGACAAGCAGCAGACTGTAATACGTGAGCTGTATCTGCGTGACAAGGATATAAAAACCTTTACCGGCAGTACCGGACTTAACGCACATACATGTTATACGCATAAGATGCGTGCTTTGAATCTGCTCAAAAAGCAGCTTGCAAGTTAATTATTTCGCTCCCTCACCTGAGGGAGCTTTTATTTCGTGTTTAGTATTACATAGGAATTTCTACGCTCTACTGCTACCGTACTTTACGTCTATCCTTTAGGTAGTACTATTAAGAACAAGGTTACTACTAGCTTACGCTAGTAGCTTTTATCAACGCAGAAGAAAAAGCGAGAAAGAAAACCAACAAAAGAAAGAACGAAAAAGAAGATTCACTCTTATACTCGGGAAAACCGAGGCAAAATTATTACACTGTCTGAGAAAAAGACAAAAAAATTTTTTTAAAATTATTTTTTCAGGTGTAATAATTTTCACCCCAAAAAGGCGAGTAATAGAGTGAGAGGCAAAAACAACACGCTCCCGCCTCTTGCCCAAAGCAGAATCCGGATATGCAAGTAAGCGCATGGGAGAAAAAATACAAAGGAGCTTTTTGATATATGCTTGTAACAAATCCCCGCAGAATTAATCATGAACAGCTGCGAATCTTGGCTAGAAATGCCAAAGGCGGTATCACTCACATCTATCTGCATTGGACGGCAGGAACCTACGACCAGGTTTTTGATGATTACCACATCAACATCGGCGAGCACGGCGAGCTTTATCTCACCTGCAAGACGCTGCGCGAATACAAGGAGCACACCTGGCGTCGCAACAGCAAGGCCATCGGCATCACTCTCTGCTGCGCCAAAGACGCTATCCTCGCCTACAAATGCAATCCTGTGTACGGCGCATATCCGCCAACAATGCTGCAGGTAGAACAGATGGCGATTGCAGTCGCTATCCTGTGTCATGAGCTGGAACTGGAAATCAATGATGACACGGTCATGACTCATGCCGAAGCAGCCTGCCGCGACCTTTACGGCCCCGGTCAGGGTGACCCCGATATGCGCTGGGATTTGTACATGCTGAGCGGTATGCCGGAAACGAGGGTCATGCGCCCGGGAGGCGTAATGCTGCGTAAAAAGGCTCTGGCGTATTTGCACGGTATGCTCAGGGACAAGCTGCTGCAGCCACATGAACCCAAGGCGGAGCAGCCTGAGCTGCTGGCGGCGTAAGAACCACAATCCACATTTTTTCATCATCGAAAGGAGTTTTAATCTATGGCAGAAATCAATCAGGAAAT
>OGIV01000822.1_pt1 | contig 20936 bp, 15 predicted proteins | sample 1571861 | NCBI WGS metagenome assembly OGIV01 (sample SAMEA2582099, study PRJEB24529) | metagenome | biome: Human gut stool | place: China | collected 2011 | reverse complement strand
AAATGTTTGGTGGTGGTCTCAAAGGAAAAGCCGGTGAATTCATGATGAAACGGGCGATGAACAAGATGGCCAAACAAATGCGCAAGAATAAGAAAAAACGGAAATAATTCTTTCTAATAAGGGCCTGGAACACACTGTTCTGGGTTCTTTTAGAAACTACTACTAGAGGAAAGATGTTAAAAAAACTATTTCAACAACTCATTCGTTTCTTTGCGAGATTATTTTCTTCGCACAGCAAGCCCTTTGAATTCCCAAAAGGGTCGAAGAAACCTCCGATCAGACCGATCATCTTTGTACCTGGAAGTTCAGCTAGTATCCAGCGTTTCAATGGAACCATCCGCATGCTCCATCGCTTTTCTAGAAAAAAACAGAGTCTCTTAAAAATTAAAGTCAATAAAGATGATTCTATCGAGATGGAAGGAAGACTCAATACAAAAGAGCCGAATCCTATGATTGTGATTGGCTTTGAGAACAATCGAGATGGCTACAGCAATATCAAGCAGCAAATCGAATCCCTTAAGCTGGCTTTAACCTACCTTCTTGACCACTATTATTTCACAGAATTTAAGGCAGTAGGGCACTCCAATGGTGGACTAGTTTTGACTGGTTTATTGGAAAGTGGCTTTTTAGAGAAAAATAAGTTAACCGTAAGCAAGATAGCCATTATTGGAAGTCCTTACAAATTTAACCGAGAGATGTATGACGATTTTCAAAGGTGGAAACATCGATTAGATAAAGAAGTAGAGGTCCTAAACTTTGTCGGTAGCTTTGCTAGAAAATCAGACGGCATCGTTCCCCTCTCTAGTGCACAAGCAGCAAAATCAATTTTTGAGAATCAAACTTATTCAGAAGTGAAGTTAAAAGGTCGAAAGGCTCAACATTCTGCATTACCCACTAATCCAGAGCTGGTTAAGCAATTAAGTCTATTTTTGAATCTATAATAAACTACATAATTTTGGTTATGTAATTTATTTTTGAGCCTTGCAATCCTTAAGTAAATATGGTACATTTTTGGTACCAGTTACAAATAAAAGGAGAAACTAATGAAAAATCCAGCCTTACTTGAGGAAATGAAGACTTATAAAGGGCGAGATGAAGTTCCTGCAGACTTTGATTCCTTCTGGGATCAAGCCTTAGCAAACCTTGCTGAACTTCCTGAATACAAGCTCGAAGAACAAGATTTCAGCATTCCAAACGTTCATTGTTATGAATTAAGCTTTAAAGGAACACGAGATGGTCTTGTTTATGCGCGGGTTGTTTTCCCAAAAACAGATCAAAAGGTTCCAGTTATTTTCCATTTTCATGGCTATATGGGCCGTTGTTGGGATTGGTCGGACATGCTAGCTTATACAGTAGCCGGCTATGGTGTGGTCTCTATGGACGTAAGAGGTCAATCAGGCTATTCAACAGACGGAGATCGATCACCACTTGGAAACACCGTAAAAGGACAGATTATCCGAGGAGCTGTGGAAGGTCCGCATGAGCTTTTCTATAAGGATGTCTACTTAGATCTTTACCAGTTAATTGAAATTGTAGCTAGCTTTCCTCAAATAGATGACAGCAAATTCGCCAGCTATGGAGCCTCTCAAGGTGGTGCCTTGGCCCTGGTAGCTGCCGGATTGAATCCAAGAATTCAACGAACGGTAGCCATTTATCCATTCTTATCGGATTTCAGACGTGTATTAGAGATTGGAAACACTAGCGAAGCCTATGACGAGCTTTTCCGTTATTTCAAATTCCATGATCCCTTCCATGAGACGGAAGACCAAATCATGGAGACATTAGGCTATATTGATGTGAAAAATTTTGCCCATCGCATTAAAGGACAGGTTCACATGATTACCGGGTTAGATGATGATGTCTGTTATCCTGTGACACAGTTTGCCATTTATAATCGATTAGAATGTCCAAAAGAGCATTTAATCATGCCAGAATATGCCCATGAAGCTATGAACGTCCAAGTTAATGATCGAGTCTATAATTGGCTTTGTGGTAGCAAGATTTCTTTTCAATATGTAGAAAAATAAAGTACAGAAGAAAAACAATCAGTAGATCCCTAAGATTTGCTGATTGTTTTGTGTTTAAAAACTAAAAGTTTATGTACAATTGAATTAAATAGACTTAAGTTGTTGATACAACTGAATTAGAGGCATAAAGTACATTATTTAAAAGGTGTACTTTATTTTTATTTTGTACACTATTCTGGAGTGGTATTTTGTATGTTTTCTAGTACATAATATACTCTAATCTGAGAAATTGATTTGTACATTTTATACTCAAGTAATAGCAGAAGAAGTGGTGGTTCAATTGTACATTTCAAGCAAGTCACTGTTTTGATGCCTTGCCTTGTTTTTCCATATATACTTTATTATTATATTTTAGCTTAAGAATTAGTTGTTACCGCAGATAAAACTAATAATTAATGATATAATAGTATTATAAAGCGAAAGGATATTAAGAATGGATATTAATACTGTAATCACTTCGATTATAACATCAGGGATTATTGGTGTCTTTATTTCAGAGTATTATCAACGAAAAACCTTGGTTAAGAAAATGAAGAGGGATTTTGTTATCGAATTTTTTAGTTGTAGATTTATGTTGAAAGATGATCATAAAGGGGATACTACTGAGTTAAATAAAACATTGGGGAAAATCCCTATTATTTTTTCAGATAATAAAAAAGTGATTGAGTGTTACGACAATCTTTTTACTGACAATAGTAATAAAACCTTATTAAGATTGATTAAAGCAATGTGTAAAGATAAAAATGTGAACATTGATATTTCTAGTTGGGATGATGATATGATTATGCGAGTATTATCCGTTACTAAGGAAGAAAATATTTTTTCATGATATACTTAATGTTAATGTAAAAGGCTAATTATAAGAGGAGAAATTATGGCTAACAAAAGAACATTTGGCTGGGTGCAAAACCCTGGAGATTTAAGTAAGTTAAAAAAAGTAGTAAGCGTGTTTTTATTTGATTCCAAAGATAATAAATGGCTTAGAAATGAAAGGCTACCTTTATTATTAAAGTATAAGTTGATAAGTAGCTCTGATTACAATGACTTTATAAAATATTTATCTTCCAAAAAAATTACTATTCCTTATCGAATTTTAAAAGGAAAAGGAGTAAAAAATGGAGAAAAACGTAGTGATGCTATATGTACAGGAATATTTCAAGCTATCATTGACGGACAATATAACAAAACATATAAAGATAATAAAGGAAAATCAGCTACTTTTAAAAAGCCGTATGTTGATGATTGGTCTGCTGATGGCTATCTAAGATGGGCTATTTCTTGTGGTCTGTTAGAGTATGATGAAAAATCAGATTCATGTTACATTTCAAAATTAGGAAAAGCATTAGCACTTTCAACCGATGGATCTAAAGAGGAATACGATGCCTTATCTATTGCTTTATTATCTTATCCACCAGTTTGTAGAATTTTGTCATTACTTAAGGAAAAAGATGAACAAACAAAATTTGAGTTAGGAAGCCAATTAGGCTTTAAAGGTGAATTAGGTTTTACCTCTATACCTCAAGAAGTTTATCTTTGTGACTATTGTGAAGCTCTTCCTGGTGAAAAAAGCAAAGTAAGGAGTGATTTAGAGGGTGACTCCGATAAATATGCTAGAGGAATAGCTAGTTGGTGTTCTCAAATGAACTGGGTAGAGTCTTCTAGAAAAAAAGTGACTGGAAGTTATCGAAGGAAGCAGTATTCTGCTGATTTGCAAGCTTTTTCTATTACAAGGTTAGGAGAGAAAGCTTTAATTAAAGCTAAAGGGAATTCAAGCAAGCCCAAAGTTCCTAAAAACGTTTTATTTCAGATGCTTGCATCTAACAAAACTAGTGGAGCAGATTATTTAAGATATTTACGCGCGTCAATAATTAAAGTTTTAGAGCCGTCTCCTAAGTCATTAGGTCAAATAAAAGAAGCTTTAAAGGGCTATCAATTAGATATAGATGAAGATACTATTATTGATAACATTCAGGGCTTAGTTAGTATTGGTATTAATATCACCAATCATAAAGATAAATATAAACTAGAAGACAAGATTGAAAAATTAGACCTGCCTCCAAGATCGTCATGTGTCAAAGATGAGGTAAATGACATTGTTGATAGAGTCAGGGTCAAATTAAAAAATATCGACCACAAATATTTAATTTTAATTTCTCTTGCATATAGTAACGAAACTGAACGAACAAAGAAAAATAGTGATGCTAGAGACTTTGAGATTCAGACTGCTGAATTATTTACAAAAGAATTAGGATTTAACGGTATAAGATTAGGGGAATCTAATAAACCAGATGTGCTAATTTCATTTGGTAAAGACGGTACAATTATTGATAATAAATCATATAAAGACGGTTTTAGTATTCCTAAAGGGACTTCCGACCAGATGATTCGTTATATTAACGAAAATAAAAAAAAGGACTCAAATATAAATCCTAATGAGTGGTGGAAAAATTTTGATTCTTCCGTTTCAAACTATACATTTCTTTTTGTAACATCATTTTTAAAAGGTTCGTTCAAAAATCAGATAGAGTACATTTCCAATGTAACAAATGGAACTCGTGGCGCTGCTATAAATGTCGAGAATCTATTGTATATTTCTGAAGATATAAAATCTGGAAAAATTAAACAATCAGATTTTTATTCAGAATTCAAAAATGATGAAATAGTTTATCCTATTTAAGGAAATTTTTAAAAGAAAAATAGAGAGTATTTTTAACTCTCTATTTTTTGTAATTTGTAATTAAAACTTCAGAACTCGCTTGATTTGTAGTATTATATGAAGAATTTTTATAACTGTAATCTAAATTATGTACATATAAATTCTCTTCTTTAATGAAATTTATTAATAAATCATTTTGTTTACCTTTATGAATGAGAACATTACTTAGTGCAAATTTTACACCTTTCTTATTCAATTTTTTCATAAGTATATACATTTCTTTTTCTTGTTTTTCGCCCCAATTTGTAAAACCTCGATTCCCATCATTGTAACTTCCAGTGGTGATCAAATAAGGAGGATCAAGATATACAAAATCTTTAGAAGTTAGCTTAGATAAGTCAAGTTCTTCAAATAGGGAGTCTTTGAAGACTGCATTAATAGATTGAAGTTTTTCAACAAATTTCAATAAGTTATTTTTCATATTCTCACTGAAATGACTACGATTTCTTCCAAATGGATTATTAAATTCCATGGAATTGTTGAATCTGAATTGGTAGTTATAGCTGTATGAAGATAACACATACAAATCCAAAGGGTTTGGATTTTCGTTATAATATTTTCTAAAATTTAAAAATGCCTGTTCGTTTGTTTTGCTAAGATTCCATTCTTCAATTCTTTGTTCAACTTTCTTAACTAAATCTACTGGAGATTGAGTTTGAAAGTATTTGAACATTTCAATGATTCGCGAATTCATATCGTTAAAAATATATTTTTTAGCATTAACGTTAATTCCGACATTTACTCCTCCACTGAAAACATCGACAAATGTATCAATGTTTTCAGGAAATAGTGGTAGTATTTGAGAAAGAAGTTTGTATTTTCCTCCAATGTAATTTAATGGGCTTTTAATATATTTCTTTTTAGAACTAATTTCAGCAGTATTAACTGAGCTTTCCAATTTCTTAGTGTTTGTAGAAGTTGGCTTTTTTTGAATGTAAAATAAAAGTTCGTATACTTCTTTAATCTTAGAAGCTTTCTTGGACTGGTATTTCCGATAAGGAATTCGTTTGACATCAACTTCACCATTATATGAATGATGTTTTAAAATGTTATACAAATCCTCTTCAGAAATAATTCCTTCATTATTGTAACTAAGAACAATATGTGTTGAGTTAATATCTTTAATCAACCTATCCATTGCATTTAAAGCTTTAGATTTTGTAGCGTAGTCACTTTTTAAATTTTGCCAATCAAAGATTCTAGTAACACCTTTTAGTTCTGGTTTTTCATTTCTAGCAATATTTTCCAATAAATGATAATTAGAAGCATACTGCCTTGCATTATAAGGTGTATCAATGTAGACAATATCAGCGTTAATCTTTTTGACTAATTCATTGGCATCTTCATTAAATGCTTTATTACATTTTCCATTATCAAAAACATGGAAATCTTTCAATTCTAAATCATTTAAAGCTCTTTTATCCCAATGTTTTAGAAAAGCCCCGTAGGTACCAGTTATGTTGCTAACAAAAGGGATAGCTTCGATTAAAGAAGAGATTAAATAAAAGTATTCATGATCAGAGACTAACTGTTGATCTTTCCATTCTTCAATTTTACTACGTATTGCATCAATCTTTTTGGCATTATTAACTGTTAAATAGTTAGCACCGCCAGTAGGAGAATAAGCTTTTTCGTAATATCCTACTTTTTCAATATCACCTTCTAGTTTTTGTAAATAATTTAACGGTTCATTAATCCCAATTTTGGACAGTGAATGGAAATTAGGCTTGTTATTGTTTTCAATAACAGCTTTAGCATTTGCATAACTAAAATACAATAAATCGTTGGAATAAACTGTGTAAAATTCTTTAAAATAATTAGCAACTACATTTGTACCTGAAAACAAGTCTAAGAAAACTTCTTCATTGCCATTAACATGCTTATCTACCATTTTCTTAATTTCAGGTAGCAATAGTTTTTTTGCGCCTATATATCTCATAATTTAATATCCTTTAAAATCAAAAAACAAATATAAAAGAATATTCTATGCATTCTTTTTAACTTTTTGAATTGTATTTTTTATTTAGTATTGTCTTTATATTGTTTATTCTAAGATAGCTCCCTAATTCATAACTAATTCGAAGCGTTTCTTTAAGTGTCCAAACTAAAATTTCGGGAAATTCTTGACTATCTGTATTTTGTTTATGAATTGTTTATTGGTGTGAAGTGACCGACAATCTTTCCAATAATACGAGGGTTTTCTTCGTATGGAGCATATATATCATCATACTTGTCGTTTATTGAAGCAAGTCGAAGATAGGTTTTGTGGCGATATACTTTTTTTACATAGGTTTGATTGTTGAACTCCACTGCATAAATTTGTCCATCCTCGATATTTGTTGATTGTTTAATCAATACTACATCACCATCAGGAAGTTCTGGTTCCATTGAGTCACCTACAACCCATGAGGCAAAATCATGAGGGATATTTTCGGTTGAATAAGTAAGAGTATAATCTCCGTCTCCAAAGTAGGAGTAGCCTGTTCCTGCAGAAAGACCTTCATAGGTTTTATAACTGAATAAATCAACGACTTTGTTATCAAATTTTTCTTGTTCCTCAAGTAATTCCGAGGAGTAGACGATAACTTTATTTTTATTGACTTTGTTTAACTGACGATAAATGCTGATCACTTCGCTATGTTCCTCGAAATAATGAGGTTCAACTTCAAGAACTTTCGCAAGTTCATTTAGATTATCCATAGTAGGAAATGATTTTGCGTTCTCCCAGTTAGAGACCGCAACCTTAGAAATATTTAACAGAGAGCCGAGTTTTTCTTGGCTCATTTTTTTCTCTTTTCGAAGAGATTTTAAACGTTGACCTGAAAACATGTATGACTTATTTTCCTTTACTTTTGTTAATTAACTTTTTTTATTTTTCTCTTTTTGTTAAGTTTTCGCTTTACAAATATTCTATCAAAAAGTTATAATAAAGTCAAATAGTTAATTATATGCTTAACAAATGGAGAGACAATGAAATTTGTAGTTTATAAACATTCGCTGGTTTTAGGTGATAACAACATCGTGACAAAGCAATTTATTGTTCTAAAGCACGATGACGGCAACTTACAATTTACTAATTTTCATCGTTATGTTAAATCTACTTCAAGAATCAAGTCGATCTCAGATGATGGGAATAAGCGCTTTTCTTACGTTGTTAAGTTTCTTAATTTCATATTTGGTACTCTTGGACTTAAAAGTGTAGATCAACTTACACTTGAAATGGTTAGAGAGTTTTTTACGCTTTATGGATTATCTCAGTTACCTGAAGATAGCGGGAAAAGAAAGAAAAGCACTGTTGAAAAATGCGTAAATGCAATTCTCGACTTCTTAACTCTTTATTTAAGTGAGCGAGAGGGAAAGGCTAAGTTAAAAGCAGAAGAATTGTATACTACGACAACTTTTACGAATAGTAGAGGACGGATTATAAAGCGTAAAGAACCAAATTTTGAAATCTACGTGGATGATAGCAACACTGAGAAAGCTATTTTTCGCGATATGCCAAATAGTACTTTTGAGATGTTATTTTCTCACATAGCACACTATCATAAAGATCTACTCATGGTTGTAGCCTTGGGAGCCTTTGTTGGCTTAAGACCATCAGAAGCATGCAACGTAAGACGTGAAGATAGTCCTCTAGGACCAGGTATTTTATTTCACCAAAGTGATGGCCAAGTATTTAAGATTGAAATTGACTTACGAAAAGAAATACCCTTAAGAAGCGATTTAAAGCCAACTGGACGAATTAAAAAGGAAAGACTTCAAGTTGTACCTTATATCTTCTTGGAAGTCTTTTTAGACACCTACAATGACTATATGAGCTATCTAGAGGGTAGAAGGTATGAGAAAGATTACGGTCCATTAAACCTTAACAAGCAAGGGAAAGCATTGTCATACGATGTGTACTATCAACGATTTCGTAAGATTATTCGCGAAGAAATGATCCCAATATTTCTTAAATCTGATGACCCAGAGGTTGTCTTTTTTGGTCAACTCTTGCAAGAAAATAATATTTCACCCCATATCTTTAGGCACTGGTACACCACTCAATTAGTGTTATCAGGTGTTAATGAAGTTAGTGAGTTGATGTCTGCTAGAGGAGACAATTCACCAGAAAGTGCTTGGGTTTATTTACAAAATAAAGGAGAAATTGCGAAACAATATGGTCAGGTTAACAATGGTGTTTTTGATTATATGAACTGGCAAGCAGATAAATTGTTTGGAGAACATTAAAAGGAGTAGCTGTTGGTAGTAGATTTAAAAAATTATCTTGAAAGAATACTAGTCGAGTTAGGTGCTGCTACAATAAAACACCGTGAGAAAGTAAGTGGATTTTTACTAGATAATGATTGGTTCGGTGTGTCTATAAATCTTGATGATTATACTATTTCTGAGAAAGATGCTGAAGTTCTTAAAAATCATATCAAAAACTATTTAACAACTCCTCCTGGAATTAAAAGTATGGAGGCAATCTTTTCAAAAAAATTTCCATCTACTAGTGAATTATTCAACCAATTTGTTAAAGAAGAAAAACTAAGTAAAAGTGATACTTTTTATCTACTTGATTTTTTAGCGTATAACTTAACAAAAGATTTATTTTTATATAGCGATTCTGAAGTGGAAAAACTAGTTGAAGTAGCAACTGAGAATCTCACAAAATTACTAGGTAATGTCTTGATTCAATTTATTAAACGGCTACTCATTAAAGGTGTTACTCGTTATCGAGTAAGTTTTGAAATGACGAAACGTTACACGATTGAGAGTACAAATGGAGCGTATGAATTAGATGAGTACCTTGAATTAATGTATTACCTGTTTAACGAAGACTACATTATAAAAAATGATATGTTGTCTAAAGCAGCAAATTCAAAGGATTATGCAGATACATGGCTATATCTAGGATTGCATTTTATTTGCGCTCTTAGAACAACAGACTTAGAGAGATTAGGTCATCCTAAATTAACTAGAGAGCCATTAGAAGTTTTAGAAGCAGTAGTAGATGGAACTTGGAGTAGTAGTGAAGCTAGAAGGACCTTATTAAGCATTACAACAAGATTGACTTATTTAAACTTAACACCTAATAAAACCAAAAACGCTTCTAACGTTACTCAGTTAAAGTTTCATGTCCCAGAAAGTTGTCAGGTTCTTATCGGAACGTTATTGGCTATCTGTGAGGCACATTTCCAACTTCAAATACCATACAATTCAGAAAGTCCATTGATCAGGAAAATTAAAACTTATGAAAAGATTACTAGCTATATGGGGGAGGAAATCGGAAATTTATTTTTAGAGCGTAACTTTAGTAGTCGTTCCGCAAACAAGTCTTACTTACAATCAGTCGCAATGCTGGCAGATGATATTCTTGAAGATAAGTCAGAACTGAATATAAAAGGATATTTTTTAGCAGCATTAGCTCGTAGCCATAAAGGGGATTTTAATGAATTTGCACAGACTACAACGGCATATCTAAAAGATGCTCAACTTGGACAACTAAAACCTGAAATGGTTGCAAAAGAGCTATTTGAACGAGGCGTTTTATCCATGATTCCGTCTATGCTCTTGACCATTGTAACTAGAGGAAAGTATAAAGAATTAAGTCCAAGCCAACAAACTCAAATGATTAAAAGTTTAGATTTAACACCAGTTGAAATTGAAAAAACGTTGGAATTGAGTATTAGGGCTGATTCACGTTCGCAACAAGCTTTAAAAACTCTAGTTGAAAACAACGTTGAACCTGAACAATTACTAACGATCTGTCATCGAATTGGTAACGGAGAGGCTTTCTCTAAGCAGGGAGAGAGTATGTGTCTTTTATCTGCACTAGGGAAACTATGTCCCTATGATGACCGTCAGCATTGTGTTGGTTGCCAGTATGAATTACAAACAAAATCTACTTTGCTTTTGTTAATTGGTGAGTTTAATCGTCTCAATAAACAATACCAAAAATTAAAGAATGAACTTGAACGAGGAAAGGTTCGAGCCATTCTTGAGCAGCAAATTAAACCATGTCTTACAGAAATGTTAGAAGCATTATCAGAACAGTATGGCGAAGCTGTATTATCTGATTATGAGGATATTATCAAGGAGTTAGTCAGTTGAATAATCAATCAAAATTATTTCGTAAAGTAAATGAAATTGTCCTGTTTGATGACAATATGATTGAGAGCGCAAAAGAATGTTTTCAAGACTATGTTGAAAAAGGTATTATTCTAACCACCAATTTTGAAGAAAATAAATGGGTAACGACTAATGAATATTCTAACGTTAGCTTCATTTTTAACTTGAATAAATTCCAATATAAAAGGATTTATGAACAAATATTTCAATTATCTTTTGAGGATTTTGTTACCTACTTAAAGAGTTTTATAGTGCTATCTATGGAACATCATGTTTTAATTACACTCCAAGCCTTTTTAAGAGATATAAAGAAACTAGTCAAAGAAGTAAAAGTGAACGAAGTCTTCGCATTAGCAAATATGAAGATTTCTAACCCCTCAGTATGTATAGATTTTCTTTCTACACTACCATGTTTAGAGAGTAACGAATTAACCCAACTGATTGAACAACTAGATGAACTTTTAAATGTTAGTTATCAACTGAACACTAAGAAGCAACGAAAATTAGCCCAATTTCAATCCTATTTTTTATTTAATGATATTTTAAGTGACTATTGGACGAAACCTTTATCAGATGATGAGAGATTATTTTATTACCCTCTTTACCTATGGTGGCAAATAACAGCAGTAGTCCCACTTAGACCAAGGGAGTTTTTACTCACTCAGAGAAATTGTCTCACAGAAAAAGACGGAAAATATTACTTAACTCTCAGGCGAAATAACTTAAAAGGAAGAGACAAGGGAGTATCACATAAAATTTCAGAGGATTATTATTTGACGACTTACGAAGTCCCCTTTGGTCTTGCGAGTGAGATTTTAAAATATTTAGAACTAACCAAAGATTTATCATCTACGCAGTTAGATACTCTATTTGTGACAGACTCTCATTATCGGAAATGGAAACGTACTTCTGGTACTAAAAACCGTTTCTTGACATACAGTAACTTAAATACAATTTTAAAATATTTCTTTAATGAGATTGTATCTCAACAGTATGGGTATTTTGTCCATCATATCAATTCCCCAAAGCAATTAGACGATCATGAGATTAATTTCATTCATATTGGAGATACTAGACACATTGCAATGATCAATCTGATAGCAGAAGGGGCTAGTCCAGTAACAGCAATGCTCTTAGCTGGACATGATAGTGTTACGACATCCTCTCATTATTTTTCAAATCTGAGTCAGTTTATTGAATGTAGGAGCTATCAGCTTTATCGTAAATTAACAAACTCTCAAACGTCTTACGCTATCAGTAAGATTCAGCACAAATACACCGTTAATAAAGACTATGTTTCTCTTGATAATAAGGGCAGATGTTATTCACCTCGATTTGCGGAAGGTGATTATTCAGACTGTCTTAAAGTCATTAGCTCACATGCAGAGCTTGGTGCTTGCACTAGTTGTCCATTTTACAGAAAAGCTGGAAAAGATTATTTCTCTATGGATAAAACCTTTAAGAAATCAATCGACGAGGAAGCTTTAATTGTTGATGAGGCTATAAAAAGAGTTCGACAAGGAAAGGGAAATTTAGAAGATATTGGTGAGGCGTTATTAAAACTTAAAACAGTTAGTCATTCTTATCAAGAATATCTAACTGAAAAACAATTATCCTTGCAGGAGTTCTCAAATGGCGAGAAAGAAGTATATTGATAATCAAGAATTACTATTATTGTTTGAACATTATTTGCTGGAACATTGTTCGAATAATCCTAGACTATTCAAAATTCCACAGTTTGGAGATTACCTTAGAAGCAACGGATTTCCTCAAGTTGCAGATACAACAATTAGAAGAAATAAAGAATTTAGACAAGCCCTTAATGATAAATTGGAACTATTTGAGGACGATTCATACCAAACGGTTATAACGTATAAAACTCTAGATGTGGAACGTTTCTTAATGACCAATAGAACCCCCAAAGCAATCAAATCAGCATTGGTTGAGCTTAATGGCCATTATAAAAGAATTGTTGATGCGGCAATAGAATATAAGGAAGAAGCAAGTAAGCTCAAAACAAGAGTTTCAGAGTTGGAAAATGAAGTAGCACAACTTAATGAAAAAAATGATGAAATTAGAGAGCAGACAGCGTTAAACAAAGAATTATTAGAGGAAAACAAAAAGTTAAGAGATCTTCTTAAAACTAGTTTGTATCCTGAGATTGCGAATGAATTATTAAAAGCAGAAGGCTTGTTAAAATCTGATCAGCAGCTAGTAACTAAGAAGTATCTTAGTGAGAATATTATTACTTCAGACACGAAAATATCTTTTGAAAAGCACACTCATAACGAGAAGCAAACAAGCAAAAGTAAAATTTTGGAAATTAAAAACTTACTGGATAATAAGACTAAGTATTAGGAGGAAAAAATGTCAGACTTAATCACTGATTTCCCAGCTTTACTGAAATATTGGAACTTTGATAGCAATATCAAATTAGATGTAGAAAAGCTCACTATTACTAGTAAAAAACACATTAGCTGGAAATGCCCTAACTGTTCCTACGAATGGAAAGCAAGTGTATCAAAATCTTACAAACAAATCCTAAATCATACGAGAATCTGTCCTGTATGCGACCTTGGAGAAGTGCTTGTAAAAGGACAAAACTCTATATCTGATAGGTTTCCTAACCTTTTGGGGTACATAAACTTTCATTATGAAAATATAGAAACGATACAAAACGAAATTGAAAACTTAACCTTTACTTCAAAGAGATTATTTCATTTTAAATGTCCTACCTGTCATGTTGGTTGGAAAGATGTAGCCAATACATCTAGATTATTAACAACAAAATTAAACAAAAACGTTATTCATGTAGGCTGTAACGAATATAAACATTATGTACCTTTTTATAAAGCATACCCTAATCTCGGAAAAATATATCTTCCAGGCGATTATAACGAGTTGGAATTTAAAAAATTAACTCTCAGTGATAATATTACAATTCCCAGAAAATGGAAATGTGATAAGTGCGATTGTTTTTTTGATTTATCAATAGATAAGTTAATTGCAAGAATCAAGAGGAATGGATTTTATTGCACTAAATGCGAAGCAACTTTTGACACTGCTATAAAAGTGAACGCAACGCCTCTCTTTTACACAGATAAGCATCTTCTTGACCAATTGGTTAAAAATCATATTAAAAAAAATATGATTGACTGTTTGTCTAATATAGTAGCAACTTGGAAATGTATAGAATGTAATGGAGAATATGAATGCTCAGTTGTTAAAAGACATCAAGAAGGTTGTCCATATTGTAGTGGTAAACAAATGTTAAAAGGATTTAATACCTTGAATGAAACCCATCCATATCTTGAAAAATTTTGGATTAATGATAATAAACGATTATTTTCTGATTATTGGCATAAATCATTCGATGTTTTAAATTGGAAGTGTCCTTGTTGTAATATTCAGTTTCAATGCAGTCCTGTCGAAATGATCTCTAGAACCAACTTAGAGAATAGTAACTTTGAAACGTGTCCTAACAACTGTGATTGGAATACACTGATTTTTAATAATGATATTTTCCATAATTCGCCAAGGTTACGGAAAGAATGGAGTAAAAAAAATAATATCCCTGTTCACTTAGCATTAAGTCATATTGAAACAAAAAAATATTGGTGGAACTGTTCTATTTGTCAAGGCGAATACCTTTGTTCAATCCCAATAAGAAGAGAAGTAATAGATAGCTGTCCATATTGTAATGATGAACAGCCATTAAAGGGATATAATACACTAGCTGACATTCACCCTGAACTATCTAGTTATTGGAGCAGCAAAAACATCCAAAAAATTGATGAAATAACTTTATCAGAAGCTAAAAATAAAAAATATATATGGTTATGCGACTGTTGTAATTTAGAATTTAATGAAAAACTAAGCATTGTTCTAGATAAATTTTCGAACATTAAATATAGAGAATTCAAGATCATTTGCCCTTACTGTAATAAAAAAATACCTAAACCTGAAGAATCATTGGGTTACAAAAAACCATTTTTAAAATCGGAATGGCTAGATAATATTAATGGAAACATTTATAATATTTTCTCTAATTCAAACGATATAATTGAATGGATATGTAGAAAATGCCACAGAAACTTTAAGGCAAAAATTTCTAATAGAGCGGAAGACGATGAATGTTGCCCTTATTGTTCCAATAGAAAATTAATAAAAGGAACTAATGATCTTGCGACAACTCATCCTCACTTAATAAAAGAGTGGTCAAGTTTGAATGACCGACAATTAAGTTGTTTAACCAACAAATCAACCTATAAAGCATGGTGGAAATGCTCAGTATGTAAAGGAGAGTATCAGCAAACAGTTAAGAAAAAAATTCTAATGAAAGAATCTTGTTGTCCATATTGTCAAAACAATGAAGTATTAAAAGGGTTTAACGACCTTGCGACCACACACCCATGGTTGATTAAGGAATGGTCAACTTTAAATGACAGGGACTCTAGCTCTATAATGTGTAATTCAAGTTATAGAGCATGGTGGAAATGTTCTGAATGTAGCAAAGAATATCGGCAAACAGTTAAGAAAAAAACTCTAATGAACATATCTTGTTGTCCATATTGTCAAAATAATAAAGTATTAAAAGGTTTAAACGACCTTGCAACAACACATGAGTATTTATTAAGCGAATGGGATTATCTGAATAATATTCTTTTAGCAAAGCCAACAGATATTGATGAGAAAAGTAATAAAAATGTATGGTGGATTTGTAAAGATGATCCAAATCATCGGTATAAGTTTAAAATCAATGAAAAAATAAAATATGAAAAACGTAACTTAATAACCTGTAAAATCTGTAAAGGTTTAAGAAGAAAACAAGAGCATTTCGTTCAGTTTGCTAAAATAAATTAAACAATCCAAAAACACTCTAAATCAATAAACTGATATTAAAGTGTTTTTTTATATCAAAATGTACATTTGAAAAATTTTTAGTTTTCACTTATATAAAGTACATTTTACAGTAGATGAACAACTTATAAAATTTTCAGTGTTCACTTTAATAAAGTACATAATTGAGAATAATTAGCTCTAAAAAAATTTTTGGTTACTGTTTATTACTGTTTAGTATAGAAAACAGTCCTATAGATCCCCTATAACATCTTTCCGAAAAACTATAATTTTCTTGAAAAATATATCTGGCTATGCTATACTACTAGTATAGAAAGATTTGGAGAAAAACATGAAACGCGAGATCTTATTAGAACGGATTGATAAACTCAAACAAGTCATGCCCTGGTATGTATTGGAATATTACCAATCGAAACTGGCCGTTCCATACAGTTTTACAACTTTGTACGAATACTTAAAGGAATACGATCGATTTTTCACCTGGGTCTTGGAATCTGGTATATCGGATGCTGACACCATGGCCGAGATCCCTTTAGACGTTCTGGAGCACATGACCAAGAAAGACATGGAATCCTTTATTCTTTACCTACGTGAACGTCCTCTGCTCAATGCCAATACAACGAAAAACGGGGTTTCCCAAACAACCATTAACCGTACCCTTTCTGCACTGTCTAGTCTTTATAAGTATTTGACTGAGGAAGTTGAAAACGAGCAAGGTGAACCTTATTTCTACCGCAACGTCATGAAGAAGGTTGCTACCAAGAAAAAGAAAGAAACCTTGGCTGCTCGAGCTGAGAATATCAAACAAAAGCTCTTTTTAGGGGATGAAACAGAAGGTTTTCTTAACTACATCGACCAGGAGTACCCGCAAACACTCTCAAATCGCGCCTTATCCTCCTTTAATAAGAATAAAGAGCGAGATTTAGCCATTATCGCACTCCTTCTCGCCTCTGGCGTCCGTCTCTCTGAAGCCGTTAACCTAGACCTTCGTGACCTCAATCTTAAGATGATGGTCATTGACGTCACTCGAAAAGGTGGAAAACGAGACTCTGTTAATGTTGCTGCCTTTGCTAAGCCTTATCTAGAACAATATCTCGCTATTCGAGACAAACGTTACAAGACAGAAAAGACTGATACAGCTCTATTCTTAACCTTGTATCGAGGTGTTCCAAACCGGATCGATGCTTCTAGCGTGGAAAAGATGGTCGCCAAGTATTCAGAAGAATTCAAAGTCCGCGTGACACCCCACAAGCTTCGTCATACATTAGCAACGCGTCTCTATGATGCAACCAAATCACAGGTTTTGGTTAGCCATCAGCTGGGGCATGCTAGCACCCAAGTTACAGACTTGTATACGCATATTGTTAATGATGAACAGAAAAATGCCTTGGATAGTTTATAAGATTACATAACGGAAATTATGTAAAAGGTATTCTATTAGAAAAAGAGCGTAAGATTTTTTTATGGAATCTTACGCTCTTTTATACTTTCTATAAAAATTCGATCCAATAATTACGGTGTGGCTCAATAATAACTGGCTTTCCCCAAAATGATTTTAGATAGGCCAGGTTTGCTGGGGTGACTGGTCTTTTTTCACCATTGAACTTCTCTGCACTCTCTTCCGTTAGAAAGCATTTAACTGCTTCATATGGTGTACCATCGCTCGCTATTCGATCAATTCCTAAATAAGCAATTTCATCACCAGCTTTTGGAAAATCTGTAAATAGTTTACCAATAAAATAAACCGTCTTATCTTTCATTAATTCATAAGCCTTACTATTTTCCAGTCTGTTATTCGCTGCAGCGTACATAATACAAAAACTATCCACGATATCTTTCAAAGGCATTAATTCTTCTTTACTGACTATAATTTCGTCGGGAGCAAGTCCACCAATGATTAAGTTTTTATAATGAGGTTGCTGGATGACGTTATCTAAAGCCATTCCTAATGGTAGTTGGACAGCTTGATAGCCTAATGGTTCCAGCTCTTGCTTTTTCTGGTCAAGGTGTTCTTGTGTGATACTGATATTTAAATCATAAGGACTGGAAGCTTGTTGCTTCTTAAAAAAAGCCACTACGATACGATCTAACTGTTCAAATAGACCAAGATTTTCAACTGGAACTTTCATCATTGAATACGATCCTCTTTTTCTTCAGATTTTCTCTATATTCTACACTCATTATTCTTGAATATCAAGAAAAGAGACTATTCATTTACTAACTTTTGATGATAAATCTTAAAAATTTTTGTTTGACATGATCTTTTTCTTCATCAGCCTATACCTCATGAAAAGCTGGCTATAAAAGATAATACAGAAGATCCTACCATACTTCAGCCATGGACTAGTTGAGTTTTATCACTTCGTCAGCTTTTTCCCAAATCACTGGATTATGGGTTGCAATAATGATTATACGCTCTTGATTCTTTAACATTAAGAGCAAGTCCATCACCTCTTGTGAAGTTTCTGGATCCAATGCTGCAGTTAGTTCATCTGCCAAAATTAAAGGTGGATCTTTTAAAATAACTTTAGCTAATGCGACACGTTGCGCCTCTCCCCCGGATAATTCATAAATCTTTTGATCCAGAGTAAGGTAAGGCAATCCTACTTTTTTGAGCACTTCTTCTTCTTGCTGCTTCTTCTCTTTTTTCGTTAATTTTTGCCCAATCAATCCCAAATCTAAATTTGTAGCGATAGTTTCGTTTTCAAGCAGGCCAAAGTTTTGAAAGAGATAACCTAATTCACGCTTAAAGAAGTGATGCTGTTTGATTTGTTTCAGTTCTTGCCCTTGATAGCTTATACTCCCTTTTTCATAAGGCTCTATCTTCGCCAAGATATTAAGCAAGGTTGTTTTACCACACCCACTATTTCCGATCAGAGCATAGACCTTACCTTCTGTAAATTGCAAGCTCAAATCTTGAAAGACCGTTCGTTGGCCAAATGATTTGGTTAAATGTTCTACGCTAATCATATTAGGCTCCTTTCAGTACAGTGGCTAACAAGTGGTCTTCTTTATGAGACCGGTACAGGAGAATGAACCAAGCATTAGTAATAAATAGAAAGAGAGTGACAAGAGCAATCCACCATTCCGAAGTGAGAATGAATACCAAGAGGCTTCCTAATAGCAAGAGGCTACTTTCTGAGAGCAAAATCATTTGGTGAATGTTTACAAATCCCAGACCTGCAATCTTCTTCAAGAAGATTTGTTTTCTAAACTCTTCAAAATATAGGAAATTCATAGTGTTAAAAAGAAGAACAGAGGTTGCTATACCAAAGACTCCTCCTGCAATCGCCATGAGATTTTCTATTTGTATTTTTTGGGCCATTTGCTGGTAAACGTCCACTGCATAGTCGTACTGACTAACACTTTTTTCAAGATTATACTCAGCGATTAGCTTCTTACTATTCTGAAGCCCATTAAAATAAAGGTAGGAATCTAGGTGGGTGAAATATGGATTCTCATAGCCTCCAAAACTTTCAGGTTGTATAACCACTAAAACAGGATCTGTAAAGAATTGCTTATAGCTGATTGGTGTGTTGTTGTAGATAAAGCGTTTTTGATGATTCGGAATATACGTTACCTGCGCCTTCATTGATAAGGTGATATTTCCTTGATCATCTCGAGGAGATAGATAATCTTCATATCGTTTGATCATCTCCTCTTCTCGACCTTTTAATTTTTCCGGAAGTAAGAGACCAAATTCTCCTGCTTGTAAGTGATTTAAGTGATCTTTTTCTTCAGGAGATACTGGAACACCTTGGATTTCGAGGTAATTTGGAGTTACATAGAGAGTTCGTGCAAGTGGATCGTAATCTGTGATTGAAAACTCTTTACCTGTACTAGGATCCGTCATAACTCCTTTTGAACTAAAAGATACGAGATTATGATAAGCTAAAAGACCACCATTTTCGATTCCAGACTCGATGAGCTTAGACCATTTTGCTCTGTTCTCAATTTGCGTCTCTTTGTTTGTTTTCTGTGAAAAATCCTCGCGACTTGTACTAATTTGGACCCAATTCGACTGTTTTAACCAAGCCTCACTTCCCTCTTGGTGAGTTTGCCAGACTGATCCATAAATACTGATTCGATGAATCGCAAGGCCAATTAATGCCACAGCGAGAAATTGACAAATAAAGAGGAAAACCAATATGCGCTTCAATGGAACCTTCCCTTTTAAAAGGGGGACTAAATGAATCGTTTGAATACTATATGCAAAGAGGAAGGATAAGAAAACAGACAAAATTAGTAAAATCCCATTGTAAATAATACTACTGGAAATGACGAGGGAATAGGAAAAAGGTGTCAATTGAAAGCAATAAATCAGAACAGCACCCATTATACTTGCGCCAATACATCCCAAAAGCAACTCTATACTATCATCTTTTAGAGAATGTCCGAAAAGTTGCAAGCGTCTCATTCCTGAAATATATCGAATCCCAGCACTTCTCATTTCTTGTGTTTTTTGAATAATCGTAAAAGAGCTAAAACTAATGATAAAAATGACTAAGGCAAGTGATTGTGAACCTGAGCCAAAAAAGGCAATAAAGGTCTGCAGAGGATTTGGTTTCTCAATAAAAGTTTGTGAGAAACCAAGAGTATGAAGCGTTTGATCCAGCTTTTCAGTTTCCAATTCACCTGTTAATATATAATAATTCTTTAGCAGGCTTTCATTGGCAGCCAGTTCTTTCTTCTCTCTTTTAATCCCAAGAGGAAGTTTTCCCTCTCCGTAGATATCATAGGTGAAAACAACCTGCCCTTTAGAATCTGTTCTTTGTATCTGACGGGCAATTATACTATGATTTTCCCTTGCCAAACGGTCTAAACTGGAAGATAACTCTTCATATGTGACGCTCTTTTCTTGTCTCACCACACCTACTACCGGAAGACTGGCGTGGATAACCGTATTTGGAGAAATAAAGGCAATCCAAATCAAAAAGCTAGAGATGAAAAGGTTTGATAAAATAATAAATACACGTTTCATATCATCACACTTTCTAAAGAAAAAAGGGAAGTAATATCTAGCTAGTCAATCAATTTCGTTGTTTTAGTAATTACTGAGTTTTATAACTAACAGTTACATTCTTTGTAAACGAATACACTTTTCCACCTTTACTATACTACAAAATCCTTAGTAAAACAATAATTTCTATGTGAAACTAGTTTCAAAAAAGAGGCTGGGACAAAAGTCCTAGCCTCTCAATTGTCTTTGGATTGTCGAG